>Ga0123342_1001181_pt1 | contig 43698 bp, 25 predicted proteins | sample Turbeawhitnodule_FD_89960 | JGI IMG/M metagenome (GOLD analysis project Ga0123342, IMG submission 89960) | Root nodule microbial communities of legume samples collected from Mexico - Turtle bean Mexico white nodule | ecosystem: Host-associated > Plants > Roots > Nodule | place: Mexico: Nepantla...
ACCCTAAGACAGGTATTAGGAGATTTGTTATGTCTAATAGCTGCTTAGTTTTTCATTTCCATGCTGTTTTTTCAAGGTGACAAAACCTGTTGGAGTCGTGGAAGCTGATTTAAAATCAAAGACGGAGCAAAGCATAAAGAATGTCAACAAGTCAGAAATAGAATTATGCAAGGATAAAAACAAAACTGAGGTAAGGCAATCTATTTCTTTTGACAACGAATAGTATGTATATATATATATATTTATTTATTTTTTCTTTTAATTTTTCTATAGGAAGAGTACCTAGATAAGACATGACAGTATGAGGTTATGGACTATATGATAAGGATTAAAAGCCTTTTCTGAAGAAAATGGGAGTTAACCTGTTTTTACATGTCACTTAAAACATCTATCTTGATCCATACGTAATAGTGATAACAATTTTTTTCTTAAATTTGAAAGTTGATCTTAGTCAATACTCACAACAGTAACTTCATACCAGAAGAAGAAAAGAATGACTGAAGCTAAGAACACTAAATTGATTTTAAATCCCAAATTAGGTTAACAATTCTTGATGTACAAGACTGGAAAGGGTGATAAGTGGTATCTTTTTCACTCGTCATTTAATTTTCTCTCAATCTTGATATTATTTGGATAGAGCCACATGCATGCTATACTCCAGAAGATTGAGTATTAGAATAGAAATGCTGATATATATTACAAACTCCTTGTACTTTTGTAATTACATCATTGTATAGTTTCTTCTCACTGGCTTTACTTTTCATTTCATTTATTTTTGAACATTAAGGGAAAGGCCACTGGAAGAAAGTCAACAGGAGACAAAGAACCCACCAAAGCGAAGGCAAAACCTGCTGAAAAAGAAGTAGCTGAGAAAGAGAATGAAGTTAGCGTCAGTTTGCTTAATATTCAAGTAGGATTAATTTGCAAAGCATGGAAGCATCCGTCTGCAGATAGGTCATTTGACAAACTTACTGAAAAAGTTTTTTATAAATAAACATGTTAAACTGACAGTAATGGAATTTAATGCTTCTGTAGTTTTGAAATGTTTGAGGTAAATATCATTATCAATGAACTTAAATTATGCAGTTTGCTAGTTGAGGAGATAGATGTTGGGGAGGCCAAATTGCGGCAGGTTGTCAGTGGTTTGGCAAAGTACTTCAGTCCTGAGGAGTTAACGGTAATGTTGTTACCTGAGTGTGATGGTTAGTTGTATTCATTTTGAATTGTAATTAACTCTATCTTATGTTCCTGCTGTTTGATTTCACTATACAGAATCGTCGTGTTGTACTTATAACAAATGTCAAACCTGGAAAACTACGGGATGTGGTGTCTGAAGGTCTGGTATGGATTCTCATACTTGCTGCGTGTGTTAAATTGTTTTGTAGTATGTAGCTTATGATGGTCAAGAGATCTTATATCTGTATTTGACTTCTCTTGGTTGGCAGGTATTATGTGCTTCGAATGAAGGACCAACTGTTGTGGAGCCCTTGCTCCCTCCAGAAGGAGCAAAAATTGGGGAACGAATTTCTTTTTCTGGGTAAGCTGTTCAAAATCTTCTAGATGGGGCATTCTGTCTTGTATTCATGGTTGAGTGACTTGTTCTATCCTCTATATAAATTGTGAAAGTGAAGATCACTATTGCACCCAACTATGTCTTAGCTTAGCTGGTTGCTCAGAAGTTTTAGTTTGCCGTGGTCTAGTCCCTTCCAAATTTGGCTACTTTCAGTAAGGGTGGGAACAGGCTGAGTTAAATTAGGATTTATAAGGATTGAGCCTGACTTACTTTCTAAATCAAAGGTCTGAGACTTGCCTGTTTACTTGATGAGGTTTTTTTAAGGCCTGATTTGTTAGATATTATGAGATATTATTAGATATTGTCAGATATTTCTAGTAATGGGCTTATCCCATATTTTCTGTATGTTTTTCTTTTTATATAAACGTAACCCTGTGTGTTCAATATACACAAGGGATTTATCCTATTTCTCTTTTCCTTATTTTAATATGATTTAACCTTTTAAAAGTTCAGCTTATCTTTGACGTCTACATAAATGCCTACATTGTAATAAAGATCTGTTAAATAAGGTAACATTGTTCTAAACATAAGACTTTTTGAATAACCTTTTTAATTAAATAAGCTTTTAAAAAAGCTTGGATCTGACCTATATGACAAATGGCCTACCCAATTGGGCCTAATATGGATTTTTTTGCCATAGGCTCTCAGCTAGTGTTCTGACCTGTTTTTGTCCCTAATAAAAAGCCAATTTGCTAAGGATCAGCTCAACTTGACACAGGTTGGTGATGAACGGTCAAAGTCGATCCCGTTTGGACTTTTTGGACCTATGAAGTCATGTGGGCTTGAGATTTTTTTTTCTCATTGATTGAGCGAGCTAGTTTTAGATTAAAATTAATTTTTATAAAATGTTTAGGTATTTAGAAGGTGGGTTAGTGGGTCACAATCTGTTTAAGCTACTGGTAAAGTAAACCAGATTTGTAAACTTGTTTAAATAAACCTGCTAATTGCCGGGCTCTAATGACCCAAAATATATGCTTTTTCCTTATCCATGCTGGTTGTAAGGTTAAACTGGCCAGCCCTTGTTGAATAATGACAATTTTTTCCCATTTGATTTCTCATTCCCCTGAACTGAATCAATTTACATTGCATTGACTTAGTATTTGCAGAGTAGAAAAGCGAGACAAATTATGTTTGGTAACCCATATTTAGTTTTGATATATCCTCTTCCTATCATCATCGTTTGCCAAGTATCTCATGATGAGATTCTCATCACTTTGTAGTATGCCAATTACCAATTTCCTTTATTCCGTATTTAGGTTGTGTTACTTTTTTTTTACATGGATTTTGGTTTGGTCCCCATGTTTTGTATTCCTTTCTTTTCTCTTTTATGTTATGTTTCATGATGACAGATGGTTTGTGGATTTTGAGGTGTCTTCTTAACTCAAATGTCAAAATTTATAGTGATGCCTAACATGAGTTTTATTAAAAAAATAAATTACCTCCCATTGGATCTGGATATGTCTCTTTAATTATCATGATAAGATCGAATTTAATGTTAGGATCAACATGGCATGCCGTCAGGCAAACTGAAGTATCAAACGTGAATGAATATTTATATATATATATATATATATTTATATATATAGGTACAACTTAGCAATGGCTATTACTTTTTAGTTAGAATTGCATAGCACTCACTATAAACTTTTGTTCAAATTTTAGTTAGTAGCACTTGTTGCTATCTTGTGTTTTGGATATAATTTACTTGAGATTATTAATTATCTACGCTTTATCGTTCTAATTTAGGATTGATGGAAAGCCAGAGGATGTGCTAAACCCAAAAAAGAAACAGCTGGAGAAGATTACACCGGTAAAATTCCTCTACTCTTTTCTTTGTGTGTTTCCAAACTTACGTTTCTATCTGAAAGGGATGAAAGTGGGAGGTAAGAGAATAGAGAGGAAAGCAAAAATCCTTGGGTTTAGTTGGAGAGAAAGTGAAAGAAAAATGTGAAGAAAAGTTTATTTCTAGAAACAAAATTCTAAACTTTTCTTTTGAATTTAAATCTCAAATTTTCCTCTCTTCCCTCACTTTCCTTCATCTCAAGCCAACATAGGGTTAATTTTATTTAGAAGTGAAAGTGATGGTGTTCACAAGCTCATGATGCTTGTCCATGCAGCATCTTTTCACAGATGACAAGGGGGTGGCCACATTCAAGGGAATACCATTTATGACGTCTGGTGGACCATGCACATCATCCATTCCCAGAGCAACTATTAAATAGTGGGAGAGATATGGTCCATATCCACTGTTCATTTGTTCTTCACCACTCTGATTTTTGGCACCACAAAATATTCAAAGTTTTTTATTACGTCAATAAGGCGTTACTATCGTATCTTGTTGGCAAGTTTATGTTGCAGTTGCACTTGCGTGGTATTAAATGCTTCAAATATAATCTTGAATCCAGTGATTCTTGAGTTTATACTATAGTAAGTAACTCTACACATTGCAAAAAAAAACCAAAGACTATTTCAAATTATACAACAACCTACCTACCACGCGATATTATGCAGTCCTTAAATGCTACAATCATGATATCGAATCCAATGAGTGGGGCGAATGCTACAATAACTATATGCATTGATAAAAGAACGCAAGACCCAAATTATTTTACAGTTAGCTAGCCAATGATTATTGCAATTCCTCATAAGTAAACAAGAATTTAGAAATAACAGCATAAATGAGTATGGTACGAGGCATTCTGGTCAAATATGTTTTTAGACATATAAGTTCTCACTACTTGAATGAATGAAAAACAGAACATATAAACAAGCCATATCAATGTTAACTGTTGTCAGCCAAATAACAAATTAACTAGCTATCAGACCACGTACACGGGTCTAATATTTAGTCATATAGTTTGGCTATTACCTTAAATTGATAACATTTAAAAAACTGTAAATTTTTCAGAAGGCAAAGCCTTGGGAAGATATCTGCAACATTTATTTTCTGAATCACTACACCTTAATTTTTAATCACATTTATGATGAAGAGATATTTAACATCCACATGCTTTATGTCATGATGCACATGGTTCTTGCCCAAACAAACGCACTGATTGTCACAATGAATTATAGTAGTTTCCAATTATTTTACACGAAACAAACTGAAACCAAGCTTCTCAACCATAATGCAAAAACTATGAATACATCGCCAGTAGTAGAAGTTATAGTATGATACTTCCAACAAAATCAAAGTCCACACCCCTTGCCTTGATTTGCCATACATATGGTCCCCACAATCATGGAATATGACAAATCTGGCCTGTAGCAAACCATGAAGTGCATGATGCTTTCAACCGAACTTGTGTATGGAACTTTATGCATATAGCTTCAGCGGATTTTGACTCTAGCTCCTTAGACAACTTGAAGAGTCGTGCTAAAGCAACAATGACTTATTTTGTGCCTATCAAATTGAACCTTTCTAAGACCTTTTTTTTAAAATGTAATTTACCTGAAATTGGTGCAACTCCTTTCTCCAACACTTCAATAAAGCCATTTGGAAAACATTTTTGGTGAACACCATTGTCATCAGATACATTGTGGTTAACAACCCATCATTATACAATCTTCCCCTTGGGCGACCCTCCTTGAACAAATTAGGGGTGGCGGTGGCTTCTGTTCATCTCAAGGTGAAGTTTCCAACTCTTGAGGAAAAACACTGTGACCTTGAGGGTAGGCTAGAAGACAATCTGGAAGTATTACACTCGGCAAAGTACTTACCTTGCTGCCCATACATCCGATGCCAATATTTTGGACCTCAACCCAAATATCTATGAAGATAGGAGATCACAACCAGTGGGTGATGTCAAAGATGTACACCTGGTGATGTAGTCCAAGATTGAGGTTGGATGAATGATTGGAGTGGAAACGAAATTAGAGTGAAGTAAGTGCACCAAAGTTGAGAGAATATGCAAGAATTCAGTGGAGTTGAAGGTGCAATGAAGGCAAAGAGGTTTGACCAACTTTTCTTAGGTTTTCTAGGCCAATCAAGCTCACTAGCAAGAGAGATTTCAATTTTTGAACTCTTTCATTCAATATTTGCAAATGAGGATTCAGGAAGTAATAAATGTTTGAGATGCTACAATTCTAGTCCTAGTGTCTATTGAGGAGGTTTAGGAAGTGAAATAGAACCTTAACTAATTTAAAACTTAATTATTCCTAATATTATTACAACTTGTAAAGGTCAGTACAATTATTGATCATTATTTTTCATCAATTTCTTGTGTTCATTGTAAAAAAAACTAACAGTTTGATCGTTAGGAATATAATAGATTTGGTACATTTCTGATTCTATTATATATTTTTTAAAACTTTCATGTTAGAAATCATTATTTAACTTGACATCTCAGTTAAACTGACACATCAAGTAACAAAAATATCTCACAGTAATTAAGATAAGTATTTCATCGATTACGAATTCTATTATATTTTCTTTGTTATATAACTTTTTATTAATAAAATTTAACCAATACAATTTAAATTACATTTTTTATAGAGTTATGAAAGTTCATTTTTCATGTTGGTTGATTATTAATTCTGATTTTATTATTATTAATTCTGATTTTATTACCTTTAAACTATTTTCTGATTGCATTAATGGTTATTAGTATTCCTATTTTATAGCTTTCAGTAATTGTAATTTTATTATATATATTATTGAAGTAAATCAAAATGGATGAGATCACTTGAACAGTTTTGTAATCTTGTACAATTACCTTCAATCAGTTTCTACAATATTTTGACTTCTCTTATTTCCTTCAATTAGTTAATGAAGATATGGAAACAATTTAGATGCAATGAGCTTCCTATTTTTAAGTAGTATTTATGATACCTTGCACATTTATTCTTAGTTTTATTTAAATATACATGCAAATGGTGTTTGGCTTTTCTTTTATACATTTATATTTATATGAATGTTTACCATCTTTATATGTTTAATATTTGTTATCTTTATATGAATATTTAAGGTTTGGCTAAACTGAGAATTATAAAATTTATGTTGATATGAGAGATAATATCCTTTAGCTAAAAGGAAAGAAGCCTCTCTCGGAATTGTATACAGTTATATGTAAAATTATTTTATTGATTTTTAGTGATAAAAATAACAAAAGCCAACAAACCAAAATTTCACTTTCCACCTCGACTACAACCATAGTAACATAGTAAGTTTCATTCAGAGTTATAGGTATTGTCATAACCCACATACAAAGGAATTGTCAAACATCTCTTTAACACCATAATAGTTTTTTATTTTTTTATTTTATCACAGTTTCACAAAACTATCATTATATAACTTTCATTTTCAGTATCTCACAATAATAACACCTAACAAAATATGCAATGGGTGAGTTAACTTAAAATTAAACAAGTTATATAATTAATATATATATATATATATATATATATATATATATATCATCATTTCCATTTCATACAATAAATGGAAACCATTTAAAATAATGTATGTAAAATATAGTTTTAGTCCTCATGGAATTATTGTTCAAGTGAGAGATATTTTTATTTGATTGACATTCATGAGAGATTTATTTATTTCTACCTATTTTTGCTCAAATGAGGATTCAAAGCTTGAGCAACATCATGTCCCATAAGCAATACACTTCTAGTAGAGAAATAATTGATGCAATTTTTTTATTGTTAAAACTATCGTAATACCTTGTATAAAAACCAAACTTATTGTTAAAATCCTAGATTAGTATTAATTCATCTTTTCCAATAAGATCCCACATGAGACATTATAACCTCATCAATGAAATAAAAGACGAATACCATCTTAGGAACTTAGAAAAAAATGCAATTTTTAAAAAGAGAGTCAATAAAAAAATGAATATTCATCTCAAGAACTTATAAAAATGCAATTTTAAAAAGAGAATAATTTATAGTAAGTGCATAACGAAATATTTTATTATATATATATATTATAACTTGAAATAATAAAATTTTCTTTTTTTATTTATCTTAAATTATTTGTTATACTTATAAAACACATGTTGATAGTATGTTAATTGTTAAAGAAACATAGTAAATTTATTCAACCAACATACTTTCTATATTGTTTGGATCTATATTAATTATAAAGTTAACATAATAAATCTAAAATAATTGACATAAAATATTATTCACAATATTAAAATATTTTATTTTTCAATTGTCTACTAATGATTAAATAGATCTAATTACTAATTTATTTTGTATATAAGAACAATCAATTACAACAACAATAAGTGAGTTAGGATGTCAGACAGACAAAGAATGAAAGTAGAGAATGTCAATAAAGAAATTCAAACTTATACAAATAAATATAAAATAAGAATTCAAAATAAACTTATATTTACGTATTATTAGAGTCCATCTTAATAAAAATATCTAGATTGATCAAATGTGAATATGAATAATAACTAGTTAAACTTGAGGTAAAACATAACAATGGGGTCAGGATGACAAGAAAATGCACTAGGTCAAATGGAAGGATACATGTAGGCCAAAATAAGAGGGAGGGTTGGGAGTAAAAGATATTGAGAGTTTTAACGTGGCATTATTAAGTAAATGGAAATGGAGAGGTATGAATAAACAAACTAGTTTATGGAAAGAAATTATTGTATCTAAATATGAGGAGTGATCATAATATAAAAGATGCGAAAAAAGTAATTATATGTCAGCTTGGTGGATGGATATAAGTAAGGTGTGTGGAGCTCGGGATAATGATAGCTGGTTTGACAATAATATTATGTGGAAGGTAGGTAATGGTTTGAGGTTTCGTTTTTGGGATGATAGAGGGTTGGTGGAAAATTCTCTAGCTAAAAGGTACCCAAGGTTATACAACAATAGTGTGTGTAAAAACGGTAAAATCTCAAAGATGAGTGTGTGCGAGAATGACAAGTAGGTATGGAAGTTAGAGTGGAGGAGACAATGGTTCTAGTGGGAAATACATTTCGTAGGCACATTCTTACAAGAGTTAGATTCTAATAAACCTCTAAAAAGTGAAATTGATATTTGGAAATGGAAAGGGACGCAAGATGGGTGCTTCAGTGTCAAATTAGCCTATGAATGTATAAATTTAAATAATAGGGGGGGTGGAATTTAGGTTCTATACTATGATATGAAATTTAAAAGTTATTTCTAAAGTTATACACTTCGTCTAGATGATGAGTTTGAATAGGTTAGCTACAAGGGATAATATTTTGAGAAGAGCGATACATATAGCCTCAACTTGTTGTGTGATGTGTGGACCTGAAGAGGAATCTATTAATCATTTGTTATTTGAATGCAAAGTATTTGGATCTGTGTGTGATAGGAGTTATAGATGGGTTGATGAGTCTGGGGTGTCTCATAATCAGGTAGAACAAAACCTCTCCACTTCAAATTGGGAAATTTAAACTCATCTCAAAATATGTTTTGGAAAGTTATGTGGGTGGCAATGATGAGAAGTATTTGGGAACAAAGGAATAAAGTGATTTTTGACAATGAAATTGTTGATAATGAGGAAATCTTCGGAGGAGTGCAATTAAAAGCTTGAGTTTGGTTAATAAATAAAGTTCCAAAGACAAAGTTCTCAAACTCGGATTGGTGTATGTGTCCTAGAACATGAATTCGAAGTTTAAAAGGTTAATCTTTTATGGTTATCACAAGTAGGTGATTAGGGTTGGGTAACTTGGTATGGTGTGATAATAAAATAGATGGTTAGAGAAAATTTATATATGTCTTAATGGTTAGTTGGCTTTGGTTGTTTTTGGGCAGAACTATCGATTGACTTATTTCTGGGCAGGGATGAAGGGGTTTTGTTAGCTGATATAGGCCTTGTCCTGTAAATGCAAAGAGATTCTTTTAAAAAGTCACACCCGAAATCAGGATCTATGTGAATTACAAGTGGTATATATGGAGTTAATCAATCTATGCTACAAATGATGTTTAATGTTTTAATTTGAAGGAGATGATAATCTTTTTCCTTCACTGAGTCTTTTTCTGTTGTGTCAGTAATCTTGGGTGACTTTATTTTTACCCTATATGTTTCATGCTACACGAATGAATGTGAGAAGAAAAGTTTGTAAGTTTATGATTATTTTGGATGAACATTTTTGTGGTCTCATTTGTGTAGAGTTAACTATTTGTAGATGGGTTGAGGTACTCCAAATATCCTTTCATTTTTTATTTTTTTTACTGATAAAAAAAAGATGAATGTATTTCTTTATTTCTAAACTCGTTATAGTTTTAAATTATTAAAATATTATTTATTTATTTAATACTTTGTTTTAAAATTTATAAAATTATAATTTTTCATTATTATTTGAAAAATTGTTCTTTTGCTACGTTAAATTCTTTATAATATTATGCTTCATATACTTTTATATTTTTTATAAAAATATTTAATAAATACTTAAATAGTTACGAATATAGATACAAACATGAAACACAAATTTGATATGCAATAAATATGTGTATGAATATTTACTTAAGACATAAAAATAAGTGTACTCCCATCCAGATCACATCCACACCCATGCGTAATATTGAGATTCTTAATTAAAAGTTATATTTAAAAAATATTCAAAATTTCTAAAAATAATATTTTTTTATCAAATATACTTGAATAAAAAGAATTAAAAACTAGTAAGAAATAGGATTTTTTTTTTTGTCAAATATATGCATAATCTAAAATGAGTTTAATTTTGATGTAATGTAAATAATTATGTATTGTGAATTAATCCTAAACCATTCTTTGAATATTTTGAATATAAAAATCCAGTGTGATTTGTGATTATATGATTGTTGAAGTTAACAGAAATAAGTGTATATAAAATGATTTGAGACTGTGGAATGATTTAGATTTTTTTATCACAAAGAATAAATAAAATAAAATGAGACTCTTCAGAGATGTTTCAACCCTTATACATAACAATAATCTCTTACCGACTAAGGACCCAACGAAACATTACACTACAAGCATATATAATACACCATTACAAGATATTAAAACCCAGCAAATACTGTTACAGCAACCCACCAAAGAGACTATACCCTCAAAGATCTAGATAGATAATATTTGAAAAGTGTGAATTTGTTACTGTGGATGAATGAGATTTGTTTTGTTGACGAATCTCTGTGACAAGTACTGCACAACCTTTGCTTATTACTAATACTATTTACCTTGCAGGTTGACCATGTCTGATTCACATCACAAAATGTCACTCTATCATCCATATATGTTCATCTACTTACCCTTTCTTACATCTCTTCATGTTTTTCCAGATTTAGAAATAAAAAGCCACCATATTCTCAGCTGCTTCTACCTCAACCACCCAAACATTCAACATTCCAACAAAACTAAAATCTGGTTTAGATAAACACCAAATCTATCAGTCTTTTCATCATCTATTCTTTACAGACTTCAACCATGTCAAATATGTTCTGCGAGTATCTTTCTATTTTATATTGTCTTTCCATCCATGTTCTTGTCAGAACAAACAAAACATATTCATTGTTTATATTACTTTCGTAACTTTATAGTTAAACGTATTACTTTACAACCTTTTATAAATTTTCTATTTTCTCACAAACCCTAAAAAGTTATTTCTACTTCTACTTTTTAACAAACAATTATAATTTATAGCAATTAACTCTCCCTTTTGTAAGCATATCAAAACTTTCAACGAAACAGATCTTTTTAGATAACTGGTTTTGAGAGGATTTGGGAAAATGGAAATTCTGGAGTGAGAGCAAAGTTGCGCTCTCATGAGTGTTAAGAAAAGAGTGGATTTTTGTAGTTTAGAACTTGGCCTTAGACTTTTAACACAAGTGGATCTTTCTATTTTGTTCACTAATTGTGAAACAAGTTATAAAATGTTGAAGCGAAATGTAATATTAAAATAAAAATAGTTTTTAAATTATTGATTACTAAACTGGTATGCCGAAAAGGTGAAAAACATCTCTTAAAAAAACAATCTTATGTTATTTCTTAAGACAATGATACTTACGAATAATAAGTAAAGATCAATTATAATTAAAGATAAAATTACAAAATAAAGTTTAAATGTAAAAAATTAATTATTCTGAAGTGAAGATAGGTAATGACTCATTAATAATTAGTATAAATAACGATATATTTAGTTTAATAATTAAATTTTAATAAATATTTAATGAACAAAAACTGCTTAGAAAAATTTGCAATACCTAAACCTTGTGCTTGTCATACCAAAAAGGAATTTACTTACCACGTATTATCGAGAAGTGAGATTGTAGTAGAAGAGGAAGGAGTTAATAGTGAAGTGGAAGAGAAGTAGTGAAATTTGAGTAACGTGGCCGAAAGATAGTGAATGTTCAAATTGAAGGCACTCTTCCTAAATATTGTGTAAGAACATTTTTTGAAATTGAGATTTAATATTTTTGAAATATGAATTTAAAATATGCTTTATATTTCTCAATTTATTGTTTAGTTTCCTTTTTTTATTTGTAAATTTTTTTATTATATGTTTTTCATATTGGCATATAAAAATTATACATGATTTACAATTAATTATTTAAAGAACAAATAAAAAAATTGACTTATAATATTTTTTAGTATAGGATTTATTTTTACATTTATTTAATCTATATTTAATTTATGAATAAATGGTTATTAATATTATACTTTGTAATTCAATACAAAACTAAATAATCACTTTTCTAAATACTTAATTTTCTAACAAATTAAATTTTTAGGTTTTTAATTATTTCTTAAAATAATTAATTTTCTAAAAAATACTTTTTAAATTATAATATTTTCTAAATAATTATTTCTTAATATAATTATTTCTTAATATAATTATTTTTTTTAATAAATTTATTTTTCACAAATATTATTCCTCAATATAATTTTTTTTACTTTGAAATATATTTTTTTTACTTTTTTAAAATATATTTTTTTCTACAATTTTATTCAAAATATCTATTTTGAAGATAATATTTTTATATTTTTATATTAAAATTCTTTTTACTTTGTTTTTAAATAAAAAAAATATTAAAATCCAATTTAAAATTCGATTATCCGAAAATCGAAGCCAAACCGTAAAATGAAATGTTGAACTATTACAAAAAATTGTGCTATTTAAATATTATTTGACTCTATGGATGACAACTGATTCTGTAGACATGATGAACAGCATGACTATTTTGTGAAGAAAATGAAGTGAAAATCATTCTTGGCACCAAACTTGAGGAAGCAGTGGATGTTGTTCGAAAAGGCAAAAGATATGATATTCCAATCTCTGGAAAAGACTTATCTTACGTCACCAATTATCCACAGACTGATGGATGCTCTTCTTCACCATATCCATACCAATCTTTCAGACACAACTTACGATAAATAAATAACCATATATTACCAAATATGTATTCGGAGTATCAAAACTACAAGAAGCAATTTACTCAGAAGGAGAATGAGAATTATGAATTATTCTGAAAAACGGGTTAAATACATACATAATAGAGAATGGAGTTGTGTATTGCAAAATTTATAAATACAATCACATTAAATTTATTTATATTTATAGGTATACTCATTTTCTAAAGAGTAGTATATAATGAAGAACAATTTTTTTTTATAAACGAAAATTTCTTAGATACAAAACACTTTATTATATTTAATTGTTTTGAAATATTAATTAAAACTTTGAGATTCTTTTATCTTAACAAATTAATGGTAATGTATGTGATAATCAACAACTTTATTGATCTCTATCACCTTATAAACTAAATTGTGTTTCACAGTATCATTTAGGTAGTGTTATAAAATATATTATATGTGTAATGGAGTTTATTGTTACTTATTTTAATTATTAATTTTTTTTATCAGTGTAATAAAAAATAATAAACGTGAACCACTTTAAAATGGTTTAACCTATATACATTAAGTAATCTTAAATCTTTCTTACTAAAGAGAAAAACGCTCTAAACTGATAACTATAGAGATCAAACACAACTGATTGGACCAGAAAACCATCTTAAAAAGACACCTGAAAAGTAAGGGTGGGCAAAAAATCCAAATTACAAAATCCAATCCATAATGATCCAAATCCATATTAGTTTTAATCCATTTAAAGGATTTATCTCAAATCCAAATCCATATTTTTGAATTTTAAATTCAATCCATTTAATTGGATATGGATTAGATATGGATTGGATACATTTTTGGATTATCCAAATTGCATTTTGGGTTGGATTTTGACTTGGCTCGATCCAGGTTGAACCAAGACAATTCAGGCCTAGGTTGAGCAAAGTCGGCCCAAGTCCACGCCAACCCGAGTCGTCCGGACCCATGTCGAATTAAGTCGGTATGGGCCAAAGTCGACCAAGTCGTTCCGGACCAAAGTCGAGCCGAGTCAACCCTGGGCCAAGTCGAGCTAAGTGGCCGATATTGAGTCGACCCGAGTCGGTCGGGGCCGATATCGAGCCAAGTTGGCCCAGGTCAATGTCTACTCGAGTCGGTCCATGCCCATGTCGAGTTGATTCTTTCGGGTTCGTTATGGAGTCGAGCGGGCTCGGGCCGATATCCAGACAACCAGGCCAAGGCTGATGTCGAGCCGAATAGCCCCAAGCCATTTTCGAGTCGTCCAGGCCCGGGCCAATGTCGAGCCGAGCGGGCCAAAGCAGATATTGAGCCGAGCAGGCCCGAACCAATGTGGAGTCATTCGGGTCTGGGCCCGGGCCGATGTTGAGTCATCCGGGCCAAGGCCGATTTTGAGCTAAGCGGGCCAAGGCCGATATTAAGCCGAGCGGTCAGGCTGATGTCGAGTTGAGCGGGCCCAGGTCGATGTCAAGTCCAACAGACCCGGGCTGATATCGAGTCAAGCGGGCTCGGGTCGTTGTCACGCCGAGCGGACCCAGACTGATGTCGAGCCGAGCGAGCCTAGGTCGATGTTGAGCCGAGCGCGCTTGGGCCGATGTCGATCCGAGTAGGCCTAGGTCGATGTCGAGTTGTACGGGCTCGGACCGATGTCGAGTCGTACGGGCCCGGGCCGATGTCGAGTCGTACGGGCCCAGGCCGATGTCAAGTCGTACGGGCCCAAGCCGATGTTGAGTCGTACGGTCCCGGGCCGATGTCGTGTCGTACGAGCCCGGATCGATGTCGAGTCGTACGGGCCCAGGCCGATGTTGAGTCGTACAGTCCCGGGCCGATGTCGTGTCTTACGAGCCCGGATCGATGTCGAGTCATACGGGCCCGGGTCGATGTCGAGTCATCTGGGCTCAGGCCGATGTCGAGTCGTTCGAGACTGAGCCGATGTCGAGTGGTCCAGGCTCAAGATGTCGAGTGGTCCGGGCCTGGGTCGATGTTGAGCCGAGTTGGTTCGCGTCGATCCGCGTCCAAGTTGAGTCGGATTAGGCCCAGTTCGAGCCAAGTTAGTCTGTGTCCATATCAAAATGGATTTAATGTATTTGACAAAGTGGATTTAATCTAATTAAGAAAGTGAATTTAATCTAGATTTAATCCACTTTAAATGGATTTAAGAAAAATCCAAATAAATTTGATCTAGTTAAAATGGATATGAATTTTAAATCGAATCCATTTATTTTGATTTGGATTGGATCTAGATTGGATTTTGAAAAATCCAGTCCATGACCACCCCTACTGAAAAAGAATATTAGAAGATCATCCTCATACAAACCAAAAGGTCAAAAGAAAAAGAAAAAATACCCAGAATGTGACTTAGCTGAAACCCAAAACCAATCCATTTATTGAACCATGATAAACACTAATAAATCATCGACTATACCCTTTTAAAAATTACTTTCTTATTATGCTTATTTAACTCATTTATATTATAGTCCAAATCACACTACCGATCTTATTTATGGAGGCAGAAACATTGAGAAAATCTAAACTGAGAAAAAATTAGGATGAAAAGTTTATTCTATTCGATTTTTGAAAGATGAGATAATGAGCAAAAGTGAATTTGGTGAAGTAGTTCAATCTCTCTTATCAATGTAGAAAGAACAGCTGGAGAGGAATTTGATAGTAGATTCTACTGGATTGAATTTGTCTCCCACTCTGTAACGAGGACCACCTTGTATCTTTGATGACCCAATCACTCACTTCAATTCAATTTCATTTCTGCATCCTAAGATATCATCATGTCATCCGTATGGCTAAACCGTCAATGGAATAAGCCACTCATATTTCTCAACCTCAAACATCTTATAATATATTTTTTACTTTTACTTTAAATTCATATGCACAATTTATTACCATTATTCTCTCTAGGTATCACACACTTCAAAATTCCTCCCAAAACACTTTGGTTCTCTGTATGAAATACTATATTAAAACAATGGTTGACGTATGTTTTTACATTATTAACAAATTATTAAATAAAAAATTAATTTATATTATTAATAAATAATTTTTAAATTATTATCTAATTAACTATAAATTTTTTAATTATCAACTAATTATTTAGAATTGTAATTAAAATTTCATTAACTAATTATATACTAATTTAAAAATTATTTATCAATAATAAAATTAATTTAAATATTAATAATTTTTAATCTAAAATAATATATAATTTAATGAGTAATTAATTATTTTTAATATTTAAAATTAATTTTTATTTAATAATTTCTTTTAGTATTCTTTTATATTTGTTTAATGAGATTTATTAGTATTTCTAACCAAAGAATTAGATTTTATTAAACATAGTTAGATCAAACAAATAGAATACAAGTCACAATATTATTAGGTATTCGGGTACATACTAGTTGCGGAATGAACCTCATTCCTAATACACTTCATCATGACCCAACTAATAAGTGAGGTTAGAAGTCAAAAAGATGTGTTAATAAAAAAGTTATAAATTTTATGCGGACTAAGAATTATTTTAAATTATAATATATAATTAATGTTATCTAATAAATTAATTTTATAATGTTGAGTTAGAAATAAATTTTATTATCAAAATTATTAAAATTATTCAGAATCTATCATAATAATATTTTTTTAAAGTATTATGTTATTGTTATTAAATTTCTATTAGATCACAGTAAATATCTAATCTTATATTTGAATTCATTCCTTAAGTTATGAGTATATATAGAATTTAAAATAAATTTTAATATATAAATGATGTTTGATTTTTACTTTCAAATCGATTTTGTAAAATTAAATTAAAACAAAATCATACATGAAAAATTTAAATAAATCATAATACAAACAAAATATGAAATTTAGAATATCATTCCAATTGTGAAAAATAAATCTACTAATTTGATCAAACAATACACAAAAGCATACACATAGTATATTTATTTTTAAAGTAATGGATATCCTGTTCATGTTCATATATATATATTAGTATGTTTTGTGTCTTATCTATCTCCTCTACAATAAATGGACCGTTGGTTAAAGGAGAGAAAAAAAGAGAATTGATAAAAATATAAAATATAAAATGAAAATGAAAAATGTATAATATAGAAGAGATAAAAAATAAAATATATTAGGTTAAAAAGAATGAAGAAAGAGTGAATAATATTTTCATTAGAGTGAAGAAACAGTATTTTCAGTTTTCCCTGTGTCAATTGTATGCAAGAAACAGGAAGAGGGGCATTAGATTTTGCGTTTGAGGATGAAAAAGGTTGGGAGAACATCTAACAAACGTGCATGAATGGTGCGATCAGAATGCAGAGAGTGATGCTGAAATCTCGTCAAAGAGAGACAAAAAATTAAGATAGAAACTATAAATGAAATGAGAGAGAGGAGAGAGATGAATTGATGATGAGAGTGTTGTAGCCTTTGAACACGCAGGGTGGGGACTGAATCAAATCCTAGATACCCGAAAAGGATCACGAAATATCTGTGACCTGATTCTATCTTTCTCTCTCTCTGGTTTTTCTAAAATTCTTCGCCCACCAACCACCTTCGAATTCATATCCATTTACTCTCTCTGTCTTCTGCACATACATATGTCTATATATATATATAGATACACACAGACACACCATATCCTTACCTTCATACAACTCTTGTGACTTCTTCCAACTTATGTTTCTCTACTTTTCTCTCTTCATTTATACGCGTCTTGTCACCCAACCCTTTTGTTTTTCCCTTCGTCCTCTTCTTCTCTGCAATTAATATTATTGCACTGTCCTTTATTAATTGCTTGCAACTGTGTTTATTAGTTTACCTTGTGCTTGTATGTATGTGTGTTAATATTACTGTAATAGTAATAGCTTCTTCCACATTACTACCATTTACTACTCATAAGAGAGAGGAAAACGAGGACACAGTACCATTTATTCCTCTGCTTATTTATTAGAAGTATCACCAACGCAGCAGCAACAACAACAACACCGCATGGCTGCACCTTCTTCTTCAAATTGGGTCATGGAAAGTGCTCATGATGTTCCTCATGTTTTGGCCGTTGATGACAACCTTATTGATCGAAAACTCGTTGAGAAACTCCTCAGGAATTCTTCTTGCAAAGGTACACCTTTAGGCCAGTTTTACACCTTTCTCATGTTGAAAAGTAAAAGTGCTCAGTAACACCTCTGTGGGTGGTTCTGTGTGTTGTGTTTGATGCTTTCATTTTGGGGTTCTTTCTGTCTGGGAAGTTGTTTTGAATGGGCCTTTTTGTTGAGTTAGGGGTTCACTTGTGTGTCATTGTTGATTGCTAATGCTATTTATTTGCTGCAGTTACAACTGCAGAAAATGGGCCAAGGGCATTGGAGTTATTGGGCTTGACAAGTGGTGGACAGAACAGCATGAACGGTGTAAGTCTTCATTTCAGATTAATCAATGTTTTCCAACACTGTTTTGTTTCTTAACTATGTAATATAACATTAAACTTTTGTTGGAAAATGTTTACTCCTTTAATAGTTTTCAATGTCTGAAGTATTAGTCAGTTTTTTATGACTTAAAAACATTAATCAGTTTTTTCTTGAACGTACATTAATGAGGGTTTTATTGTTCTACTACATTCATTTTAGCAAGCTGGTAGTAGTAGGTGCTAACTGGTTATACCATCTGCTGCTTTGTAGAGATCCAAAGTAAATTTGGTAATCACAGACTATTGCATGCCAGGAATGACAGGCTATGAGCTACTTAAGAAAATTAAGGTACTACTGCTTTTTATTCTTTTTGGCACATAGATGCATTCATTAATGTAATATTAATAACCCCCACAACCTGCATTCTATTTTAAACAGGAATCATCTGTAATGAAGGAAGTTCCAGTAGTGATAATGTCTTCTGAGAACATACCAACACGGATTAACAAGTAATTCCCAACATTCCTATGTACCATTGTTCAATAACAGTTATTTGGCTCAATAAGTCTTAGATGTATTTTGTGTTGTTAAGTGTGTTCTGTTGTTGCTCTGCTGAAAACAGGTGTCTGGAAGAAGGAGCTCAGATGTTCATCTTAAAGCCCCTCAAACAATCTGATGTTAAAAAACTGACATGTCAGTTAATGAATTGAGAAAGTGAATTTTGACTTTTAAGAAAGTCTAGGCAAGAACACAACTGTGAGATCTGTGGTCTGGTTGTGGGCATAACTCAGAACCCAGAATTTATCATTGCCCTATACTGCTAAAATATATAGGCCTTAACCAGAATGTTATCCTCTAATTGTGGTAGTAGTTTAGGTGTAGGAATGCATTTCATTGTTTTGAAGATGCTTTTTTTTCACTCTTTCTTCTATTTACATATTCCAATTTATTGAATTTCCTAGAATATATTTCATGTTCTTTTTCAATGTTTGATTTTATCTGCTTGGTATCAGAGGAAGTTAGTTTTAGGGCCACGATAAAAATGAAATAAAACTGTAAACCCCTAATTTCTCTTGATACAGAAAATGGTGGTTATGCAGATTGCAGACTTTTCCTGTTGACAAAGAGGGCTGAATTGCAATATCCATGAATAATAATCTGTATACAATTTTCCATTATCAAAAGAGATGGCTGAATTACATTAAACCAACACTTCCAAAAATTCAAATTGTTCATCCATCATGAAAAGAATTATGTAAAGCTAATCAATCTACTATGGAAGAAAGATAAAGAACAATAGTTAGAACTGAGGACCATTTATTCATCCTTCTCAGACTTTCTGCATTGATTCCTATAACCTTTCTGCTTTGAGTCACCAATCAAAGTGCTTGCCATGGTGGTGATGGTGGCGATGTCTATGTTCATCCAAACCCAAACACTGCACAACAGGGTAACATGAGACAAACATGCACCTCCCAATACCTCGGAACATGCATGATGCTGCCCGACAGGGGCAGCGACAACATGTCACTATCTTGTTACTCTTCTTCACCCTACCACTCTTCCTCTTCATCTCCTTGCTACGCTTCTGCCTCTCAACTTGTTGATCCATTTCTAACATAAAAAAAAAAAACACACACACAAACCCAGAAACTATAATAAGTATTAGAATCACAAAAACAAGACCCTTTAACTTGAGTGTAACAAAAATAATGTCTTGCTACCTTAAACTTTTAGTGATAGCTTGAAGGCAGGCACAACAAAATTTTAGTCAGGATGGTGAGGGAAACAGCATCTGATGCAGTGGCCGTTGGGGAAAGAAAAAGATAGTGATTCTAGGAAAATAAACAAAATGAATACGAAAATTTAAGCTAAGAATATTCGATTTGTGAGGCTGCCAGAGTGAGATATGGGAAGGTTTATTGTGGGCTAGTTGAGATCTGAACTATAGAGAGACCCTTTAACGCGTTTTCTCATCCAATCTTCTCTTTCTAATCTGTTTCATGTACTATTTTTCTCACATTTTTTTATTCTTTTGGTTGTTCATTATGAAAGCTTTAATTATTGATTTCATTTTTCATCTTACAGTAGTTTGCAATCAACCTCATTTATTATAATCATGAATGTGACTATTCGCGTTTCAATATGTTTATTTACTTCCATTTTAATTTATCTTTCCTCCTTCGATTATTTTACCTTTTCTAAAATAAAATTGAAAATGAATGTCTATTTCTACTCTTTTGTTTTTATTCTCTTTCCATTTTCTTAATAAAAGGTTTCCCTGTTTAAAAAAATTACATTAGCCTATTTTCTTTGTGGTTTAAAAAAACTATGTAAGTTTAATTTCTTTCCACATTGGTATGAAATGCTTAAAAAATATTATACTAAAGAAATACGTGAATTAATTTTTATAAAAGTTAAGGCATTAAATTTATAGCTTATCCGTATGTTTCTATTTTTTGTGGTGTGTTGGTTAGTCTGAATTTACGTATAGGAGTTGGAAAGAGCAAAAAACGACGTAGCAATTAGAGGTGAATGAATGAGATGTATTAGTAGTATACGTAAATTCAATGAAAAATGAAGAAACGGTGCAAAAGAAGAATAAGATTGTGATGCCAATTGTCAAATTAAAGACTTTGATAATGACTGTTCCCCAATCCAATATACCATAACCATTGTTTAATAAATAATAATTTATAGGTAAAAAAGAGGAAGATTAAGAATGTAAACAATAATTGTTATTTAATAACTCGTAAAAAAACTACAATCATGAAAAATAATTATTTATGTCGCACAATATCATTATTATGTCTGTATATATGGACTACGAACACACATATTTTATTATACAAATGCCCATACACTTTCACTAAACATAACATTTTGGCATATCTGAACATAAAATGATTTTGTGTGAGACGCAACTGGTTGTGCATGTTTTTGGCATGTGAAGAAGGCTCACAAAAACAATTTTCTTGGGCCTTGTTTTGTAAGTCAAAAGTTGGTAGATAGAAATTTGGTGAGAAGAGAAGAAGTGGAAGCCTTGGTTATTCAAGTAGAGAAAATAAAACAGAATAAAGTTATACTCTTACAAGATTTAACTCATCTAGGCAAGATTATTGGGATTTCTCAATCTGGATTGTTCCTGATGTTTCTTTCTTTCTTCTTCATCCTTTTCTCCATTTTTTTAAAGATTTTTTAAGTTCAAGATACGTCCTTTTTTTAAATTGAGAGTTAGACTAAGTACTGCATTATTATGCATCTATGTAGCACAGATACAACACGGACGCGGACACGAAGATACGTAAAATCTCTAAAATGTAGGACACGATGACATACACATATATATATATTATAATTATGAATTATATAAATTGACAATAAAGATTTATGTGCACAAGTATGTTTCAGATTATTTTTTGGAGCAGAAAAATGTTTTTCATGACTGATTCACAAAAATTTGTTTACAAGAATTTGTTTCTTATTTTTATAATCATAATAACAATTTATACAATAAAGTTTGAATTTTAAGAAAATTAATGTATTTTTCCTTTTTAAAATTGTGTTAGAACCGTACTACAATTATCAGAAATCTAACAAATATTTTTTTGAATTGGACACTTCACGGATACATGTCCTACATGTGTCATACGAGTATTGGTATCCAATACGAGTATCGGACACCGACACGCCATTTAAGAGAAGTGTCCGAGCTTCATAGTTCTGCATTAGACATTTCAATATTTAATTCTTGAGTAAAACTATTGATGAAGTTAAGGTCTGAATTACCTATTTATCTCTTAATTTGGTAAATTTAATTTGGTGGGAAGATGTATTTTGCAAAAGGGAGAGATGTTTTCTTTTTCATCATTTCGATCGTATGATGATGAAGAATCCTGATCTCCTAGTCTCCGAGGTTTTTTTTTTATAGAATATGAAGAGTGTTAAAGAAAATGTCCTTTTTTTTTGTTGAGATCACCTAGACACATGTTCTTTATCTCAAATTCAAAGAAACATAGAAGATGAAAAGTCTCTTGTGAAAACAAAATTTTTATTTCTTTGATAAGGTGCCTCAACTATATATATTAACCTCCAAGCTAAAAAAAATAAGTCTATTATTAAAAGAAAAATAATTATTTGATCAACTTTATCTTGAAATGTAATGGTCACTTCTCTAAGGTAGAAGAGATGTAGTATACGAATAATTTATTATGAAAAAAAATCATTTATTTGGTGGAGAGCACCTCCATCTACAATGTACATTAAATACTTAAGCTTATAGAGACATAGCTCAACTTTGGGAAGCACGCTTAAATCATTGTTGCATGACTACCTTTGGATGTCACGAGGGATATTAAAGGTCTTTGAGTTATCACCATTAGATAGAAGCACTTTGGTGGTTTATAGGGTCTATGGTTAAGGATGGAAAAAAAAATCTAATTAAAACAAATCGCTTTATTTTTAAAATGCTTCGATCCATTTCAAAATTTATTTGTTTAAATTTGATTTTGATTTTGATCTATATTTTAAAAAAATTTCAGATCAGAGTTTCATTTTATTTATACCAATTTTAGAAAATGGATAATCCAAATAATGATGCATGGTCACTATGCGAAATGTACTACAAAATTTCAGTGTCTCGCGCTCAGAGGTTGGTTAACCAAATCTACTGCCACAAATTATTTCAAACCATGCTCAGTTGGTGGAGATGTTATCACATAATTTATTTCAAATCATTATAACATGAATGCATGAGACACAAATAAATTTTAACATTTTTTTTATTTTACAAAAATGTAGAGAAAAAAATACAAGAAATAAAAATATTAAATTTTTGTTTTTCATTAAAGAGAGTATTCATTTTAGAATTTTGAAAAATAATTTTTTCTACTGAATTGACATCAGTGAAAAAATAATCCCTTTTATACAATTTATTTTAATATTTTAAAAATTAAATCATTTTATAATAAAAAAATAGAGAATTTCTTACCTTAATAAAAATAACGGAGTAATTTTTTATTAAGTTTTTTTTATCAAAATTAAAATATGCATAATACGAAAATTTTAAATTAAACATATTAAAATTATTTATATATTTTATCTGAATAGATATAATTGAAAATGAAGTCAGGATAAAACATTTCTCCTAAAATCAAACTTACTTATTTAAATATATATTAAATAAATAATAAATACGTAAATATAAAAATGTTAAGCTACTATAAAATATTGAAATTAATTACTAATTAAAAACATAAGCTTGACATTAAAAAAAATTAATAAGTAATCTTTATCATAAATAAAAGTAATTTACATTATACTAATAACTTTTTTATATTATATAAATTTATAAAAAATATGAATTTGGATTTAAGATACAATCCAAATATTTTTGGATTTGGATTTATAAAAATCCAAATTGTTTTTACAAAAAATATGGATTTGGATTTTAAATCTGATCTAAATATTTGGATTTGGATTTGGATTGGATCCAATCCATGACCACCCTTAATGGTGGTTGGTATGGAGATGTTGAGTCTTTATAAATAGTATTTGTTAGGTTAAATGAGGTCGCTTCCACTTGCTTGTTATTTGTTTGGATAAGATCATGTGTTGTTTGTTTCATAGAGTTTAAACATTCTAATCTTGTTTTGTTAGGAAAGACACTAGGGGATCATGTGAAGATTTGATGGGTAAGATGATTCCATTTAATTTAACACTTGTATTAATTCCAATAATAAATCTATGAATACCTCACCACGAAAGGGTGCCCTTGACGATAATGAGAACAATATGTTGATAAAAAAGGAAGTTGAGAATGACTATAGCTACAAACTAGTAATGAATAACCACAATTAAGTATGAAATAGTATTTTTTTTCAAAGTATTGATGATCATCCATCCATGTAGTTTTTGCAAATTTATATGCATGATAGAGATTTCCATTGAGCATGTCTTAGTTGGCATTATTGATGTTGCACCATAGCTAACATTTTCCACGGTTAGGAAGATTCTCCCATAGACTTATTTTACATATATATTTATCTGATAAAGTCTACAAAATACAAGAGGAATAAAAAGTTTAAGAAAAATGTTAGTTTATCATAAGATTTTTGGTTGTAACTCCAAACAAATATTGCAGATGATATCAATTGATTAAATAATACAATTTATCTCTCAAATTCAATACATTCAATATATATAAAATATTAAAGAAAGAATATGAAAATTTACAAGAAATAATATCAATAAATAAGAGTCAAATAACATAAATTTTAATAACGGAACTAAATAAATTTTATAAATCTAACTTAAATAAATTTAATATCCTACAATTTTATTTAAATTTTAACATATATTCCGAAAGTGTGTTGTTCTAAAATTTTACTTAACATATACCTTTCTAATATGTAATTCTCTGTCACAGACAAACACACATATATATTTTACTAAAAGACATTTCTAACAAATATTTCTATACATTATAATAAAAATTAAATTTAAAATATAGAGGAACAAGCTAGTTGTATGAACAACGAAGAACGTTCCCATTAGCTTTGCGGTAGACAAAGAAAGTGTGTGGATTTGTGGTATAAAAATGATGTGCTAAGTTTATAACGGAGAACAACGTTAATTATAATGATTTTTTTTATTCATGTTAATTATGTTTAAACTGATATTATTTAACTATATAAATAATTTCTCCACATGAGAATCGAAATCAACTATTAAAAAATTGTCTATTTTTATTTTATTAAAGATCTCGTCTAACAATAAACACTTTTTATTTTATTAAAAATCTCAAATAAAGATAAAAAAAGTTATAATATATAATAAATATAAATTTTATTTTATAAAATTAAATTAGATTTAAAGTTAAATTTTTAATATAATTTTTTTATATTTCAACCTTGGGATGCTTCTAGTTCCGCAGAAGCCAATACTAGATTTTGTGCTAAATCTCAATTCTTTTCTTTTTTAATAATTAATCAGTTTTCTAATGACCTAAACACAACAAAAGCAGTCGTTAGAATATTGGTAACAACACAGTGACAAGAACTCTAAAAAATATGTGTATAGATCCTACACAATTAATGCATAATCATCACCTCAATATCCACTATACTTGTTTCTCACACATAAATAGAGTTCAAGGCTAAGGTCTAAGGACTAAATCCACAGTTCTAAAACATAGAAATGTTTTATATAAGTGTTCACTAAATTTGTAAAAAGAATTCTAAGATTTGAATAGATGTTTTAAAGTTAAATAGGCTTTTCTTATCTTAATATTATTTTTTTAATTTAATTTTATTATTTTGAATGTTCTTAATTTAGTTTTTTTTTTAAAAAAAAGTCATGAGTTGATATAATCTTTTGTATCAAATTTATGATAATATATAGTAATATTTTTTTTTACCAGTAAAAAAACTATAAATTAAATATGAATAATTTCATGAGTGATACAACTCTTATACAAAACCTGTCAAACCTCACAAACCAACTAAAATGTTACTTGACTTAATAATACATCACGTAAGCAACCTCATCCAAATCAAAGGATCAAGGCACTCGTCAGAATAAGAGAAAAAATAGAGTGTGACTTGAAGGTAATCCAAAATCAAACCTTTAGTTGAATCATAACGAACAATTCTAATCCATCAACCAATCCCCCTTTGAAAATAACATTATTCTTGTGCTTCCAAATTTTCCTTACTACTACAATCCAAACCACTCCCCAAACCCCAAACGTCATTAACTAAATCAGTAGCATTACACATCCTAAACTGAAAAATATTTTAACAGTGGTTCATTGTGACTCATTAACGTCACTCCAAGCCAAACAAAACATTTACACCAGACTGACCAAGTTATTATGCACTCAAAAAGCAAGTGACAACAAGTCTCCTCCTCCATCCCATAAAAACTACACAAAAAACTTTCGACCGCGATCCCACGCCTTTCCAAATTGATCCTAGTAGCAGTCTTATTTTCCAGCACCCTCCAAGCAAAGACAAGTGCAGAGGGCACTGCTTTACACCTCCAAAACTTTGTGTACATATATACATTTTCCCCTTCTCGAACCCTCCTTAAACAATTATAAGCAAATTTAACCGTATAAACTTGGAACTCCCCATCTTTCCAAACCCAACTATCCACCTCTTCCAAGTCAAGACTCAACCCTTGAAATAACTGGAAAAAATGACTCACCATATGCTTTTCCCATTCAAAAAAACTCCTTCTTCAAGCCAGGAAGCACTCCCAAACACCATTAGTACATACACCAAGCTCGACCACCTTAGCAACTTTGAAAGAGCTCAGGGAGAACAACCTCGGATAGACACTCTTTAAAACCCCACAACCAGCCCAACTATCCTCCCAGAAGGAAATTTCCTCTCCATTGCCAATCTTCCACTAACATCTTCAAAATTCCTTCCCCATCCCTTCAAACCCCAAGCCTCCTTCAAATCTTTCCACCAGAGAGACCCTACTATTTTTCACGCCCTCTTGCAGGCTTTTCCAGCCTCCATATTTTGATTCAAGAACCACCTTCCACAATATGTCCTTAAACGTCCCCAACCGCCAAATCCATTTTTCTAATATAGTCGTGTTAAATACCCTTAAGTCTAATATTCTGAGACCACCAACCTCACGTGGCTCACAAACCTTATTCCAAGAAGCTCATGCAATCTTTTTTCCCGTAAGAACCCCACCCCCATAGGAAATTACTTTGAATCCTCACTATCTCGTTTGCCACCACAGAGGACATTTTGAATAAAGACATATAGAATAACATAATAGAAGAGAGTACAAACTTAATCAGACAGATCCTCCCGACCAAAGACATGAACCTACCTTTCCATCTACACAATCTAGCATTCAGCCTTTTAATCACTCCACCCCAAAATGCACATCATCATTTAACATTAACTCGTTGACATACAAAAGTATCACATGACATGAAAAACAAATATTTTGAAACATCAAAGTAACATGATCGTCATAAATTTGAGGACAAAATAAAAAAAACATATCATAAGAATGTGATAAAAAAACCTATTTAACCATGTTTTAATTATTATCATAAAAAAAATTAGTTTTCATGTTTGTAGATATAAAACTATCATTTTTAACATGGAATCTTATTTAAAGTAGAAAAATTATTATGAATGACAAGAGGATGGGGTATATGTGAATTTTAACACCTTTATCCTTATTCTTAAGGTAAAAATCTATCATCATCCTCATATCTTAACAAATATAAATTTTCTTTCATCATCATCTTTATCGGATAACGTGTATATCCGGTTTTTTTTTTTTCATGTTCACTCCTTATTGATCCAAATATTCATTAAAAAAACAGAAATCTCAATAAAGAAAACACTCAATGTCAAAATGACAAATTATAAGGGTTTACTCCAAATGAAATTAAGAGTCAAACATACTCATAAAAAAAATATAAAAAATAAGTAGAAATGTATTCTAAAAACTATTTGATTTAATGAAATTTGTGCTACAATACATCAATCAAATTGCAAAAAAAAAAAATGTATAATTAAAGTTGTGATAAGAAAAAAAGTATTTTATAGATTTGAATGAACTTTGTGAACATTGAAAAGTCATACCACAATTATGAAAGAAAATTAAAAATTGTGAAAATAATTTTTTTAAATTACCACTTCAAGAAAATTATGAAATAGAAATCCATCTTTAGAGACCAAAATAATTATACCAATGTTAAATAGTTTCTAAATCCATTTTTAGTGACCAAAATAATTATACCAATCTTTAGAAATCCATCTTTAGTTTCTATTATTGTTAAATAGTTTTTAAATTGGTATCTAATTAACAACCAATGTTTTAGAGACCAAATTTAGAAGCTAAATAATTGGTAGTTAAAACCTTGATGGCTAATTAGATACCAATTTAGAAACTATTTAACAATAATAGAAACTAATTTAGAAACTATTTTTTTTTAGTTTCTAAAATGGTCTCTAATTTAGTTACTATTGCAACTAATTATTTTGGTTTCTAAAAATTGGTTTCTATTTCATGATTTGCTTGTAGTGCCTAATAAATTATAAATATTTTAATGATTTAAAACTAAAATAAATATATAAACTAGTATGAAAATGGAAACGGAGATAATATCTAGATATTCATTTCATACTAAATATAAAAAAATTAGTTCAAACTCGTATATCTTATCAATATAAAACGGGTTCGGATAGGTTCGGACAATAATAACAAATTATTTATTTGCTATTCCTAAATGATATCTTTATGAATTTAGAAAAGTTTGACATATACCTTGCTAACATAATATTATTCATGAGTGTTACTTAAAAATAATTATCGGACTTCTATTAAAAAAAAATATAAGTAGATAACAAATATCATATAATAATGGACATATTTTTTAAAATAAAAAATTGAAAGAATAAAAACAAAAACACTTAACTTTAAAATAATATCTAATGGTTGACATTGTTTTCTATGTGAACTCAAATATAAATATAAATATTTATCTGGTTAACTTACATATAAATAAATTTAATTAACTGTAATTATTCAAAATATTATTGCTAAAATATCTTTCATTTAATGACGATTTTATTTTAAATTAAATTGAGATCAATAAAATTAAAAAATATTAACTCACTTTTTAGTTAATATAAAGTTAATTACTTTAAAGTCTAGAAGTATGATAAAAGCACCAGGGGGGCACAACAACACTGTTATTCACCCGTTGCTGATAAAAATAAATAACGTCACTGTTCTGTGCTTGGCTCCGTTAAATAGGTCTAAATGTAAAACTTTTATATAAAAAAATATGATCAATTTTTAAGACTGCTTAAACATAGAGATTCTGTTGGCAACACACTAAAATAATTAAAAAGAAATTCAAAAATATTAATTAATGCGCAAGAGAAGGCTTTTGAAAAAAAAAAGTTAAATAAGATATCTCATCCTTATAACTTTCATCAAAATTTATTTTGAGAATTGTACTTTAAAAATTAACTAAATAATCTCTAATTTCAAATTATATATGAATTTAGTTTTTATATTAATTTTGTAACTGTAAAAAATCATTTAAATTTATATATAAAGAAGATATAATATCAGATATTATAATAACAAAAAAATTGTCATTAAATACTAAATTTAAATATAAAGGACTTTAAAAAATGGGAAGATTGAATTGATGTAAAAATACAAGATAAGCTTGAGAAAAAATAATGTAGAAACAAAAACATACTTTTCCAAAATGAAAATGATTGCAATTTTTTAAAAATAAATATAGTGTGTGAGTGTTTGTTTTTCGGTTGACTTGGAAAATTATAAAAAGATGTAAGGTTGAACGGGCATCAAGCAGTAATGAACGTTTGACCCTTTTTCAATAAACAAACATAATTTTTTTAACTTATTATTTTCATTCCACCAAGGTTGAAAATAGGCTAATTAAACACAGAGAACTAGAAACATTTAGCTAATTGAATTAGTAGATGATTATAACTATTAAAAATGGATGATAAAGTGATTATGAGAGTGTAATAGTTTGTTTAAATGTGTGGATGAAAATGGAGTAAGTAAAATTGCAGAGATATAAATTGTTCACACTCAAGTTAGAGCACTTAAAATGAAACCACACCTCACTAAAAACATTGAGTGGTAGGGATAAGATAGTGTTCCAAATGAAGGAACAAGTCAAGAGTAAAGTTGTTAATGTAGGAATTGGTAAATGGAAATTAGAAATTGGACTTGGTGGTGGAACCCATAAAACAAAATTGGTTGTGTAGATAATAAGTACACAACTTCAGTTATGTAGTTATCACAAAATTGGTTGTGTAGAAAATATTATGAACAATACCTAGCACATGTTTCAACTTTTCTTTCTCAAGTAAAATAATAACTTTTTTTTTTAAATAAAAACTTTCATGATGTTAAGTATCATTATACAACTTAAGATCTCAACTAGATTCAAATAACGACTATTATTTACCATCACATGAAAAAAATATTATTAAAAAAAAATACAATAATAACTCAAGTAAAATAATAACTTGCTACAAACATTTTTCTCTTTTATAGGAAGAAAACAAACAACTACTAACTATACTTGGAAGGTAAAGTCTCTACTCCCATATATCTTTCTTTATTTATGACTAATGCCCAGAAACAACTTTATCACAAATTAAAAATAAAAGTTACTTTAACATCTGCAATAAAAAAATATTAATTTACAATTATAATATAATAAAATATAATTTTTAAAATATTTTATTTTAATAAAAAATTATTTATTTATTTGTTGTAAGTCTGATAGAGTGTTGTCAGTCTATGTTACCACTCTTAAAAGAATAATAAAAATCATAGAAGTGACATCATCTTAATCGTTTTGGTACAATGACATCATCTTAGTTTAGAGAAATTTAAATTAAATAATATTCAAAAAATACAAATTTATTATAAAAGTTTTAAGACAATTTTCATTTTTTTTTTCTAAAAAAATAGGCCCTACCTTTCACTTTCTTTAATTAATGATGTGTGTATTTAACAAACACGAAAGTTCGTTCAAATCGCGGAAACGAAGTCAATTAATTATTGACTATATGTGTAATTACATTGTATAATTATTAACTTCATAGGGGGTATATATGATGGTAGGGTATGCACTAATAAAACAAACTATTTACTTCACTATTATTTAATTCTCTTTGAAATTTTCAATAAAAAGGGAGAAAATAGTATAAATAATAAAAGGACACATTTGATAAATAAATAATAATTTAATTTAAATATCATAACGAGGAAAATAATAATAATAATAATAATTGTTAGACTTAAGTGGTACTCACTACAAGAAAATCATTAAATAAAAATTAAATTACAAATCATTTTAAAGACGAAAAAAATTATTGGTTTCTAAATTAATTTCTATTATTGATAAATAGTTTCTAAATTGGTATGTAATTAGCTACCAAGGTTTTTGCTATCAAAGTTTTACCAATTATTTAGATTCTAAATTTGGTAGCAAAAACCTTGGTAGCTAATTAGATACCAATTTAGAAACTATTTATCAATAATAGAAACTAATTTAGAAATCAATAATTTTGTAAACTTTAAAGTGGTCTCTAATTTAGTCACTATAGCAACTAATTATTTTTTGTCTATAAAATTGGTTTTTATTTAATGATTTTCTTGTAGTAGATATATTGAAAGGAGTGAAAAATACATTGTGAGAAGAAAGAGTATATATAGCAGACCCATGTAAGGGTGCGATCATTGTCTAACACCTCCCGTAAACTCAAGGTTGGAGTAGGGACAACCTTGAGTTAATTCGAACATGAAGAAACGTTGCTCCTAACACAGGTTTTGTAAGCGGATCGACAACTTGATAAGAAAAAGCTTAACTTGTTGGGTTTGAAGATTATTTCTGACAAAGTGAATATCTAACTCAAAATGTTTTGATTTAGAGTGCATGACAGGATTAGCACTAAGAAGGACAACACCCAGGTTATCAGAGAAAATTTGAGGAGGAGATGTTGTAAGATGGAACTCATGCAGGAGGGACTTGACCCAAAGAAGTTCAACCATGAATGCAACAATAGTATGGTACTCAGCCTTAGTGCTACTATTTGTGAGTGGACCAAGAAATGAGATTGGAGCCAAAATAAACACAGAAGTCTTTGTGGACTTATGATCCTCTAGATGAGCACCCCAATATGCATCTGAGAAGGCTATGATATTAGAGGAGAATTTATGATGAATAAGGAGACCCTGATGAATAGTTCCTGTTAGATAGCATAAAATATGCTTAACGACTTTTTGATGATCATATCACGATGCATGCATGAATTGTGTGACTTTGTTGACCGAGTAAGATAGTTCAGGGCGAGTGATAAGTAGATACTATAGAGCACCAACAACTGATCTGTAAAGCGTAGGATCATGAAAGGCTTCAGAAGAATTTTGTTGAAGACGTGTGGTGGAAACCATTGGTGTTGGTTAAGGGTTGGAAGTGGTCATGGTTGTTTTAGAGAAGCTCGTGAATGTATCGTGTCTGAGACAGATGCATGTCCCTTGTAGTGGTTTGAGACACCTAAATTCCCAGAAAGTGGTGTATATCACATAAGTCCTTCAAGGCAAAAAATGTGTTAAAAATTGTAATGAGATTATTGATTTCAAAAATAGAAGACATTTAGTAATAAGAATGTCATCAACATAAACCAAGACAGATGTAATGCGCGTAGGGGTAAAGCGAATAAAAAGAGAAGTGTCGTTTTTAGTAAGAGTGAAACCAAAAGTATGTAAAGTGTGCCTTAGCTTAAGAAACTATGAACGTGGCACTTGTTTCAAGCCATGGATGGCTTTGTGAAGATGGCAGACAAGGTGTGGATGTGCAGAGTTAAAGTCAGGCGGTTGCTACATGAAAACACATTCACTGAGATCACCATTAAGGAAAGTGTTGTTTACTTTAATTGTCGCACAGGCCATCCAGAAGCAATTGCATGCGTTAGAACGAGGCGAATGGTAGTGTGGCGAACAACAAGGCTAAACGTCTCAGCATAGTCAAGATCATGTGTTTGATTTAAGCCTTTGGCCATAAGACGTGTTTTACACTGGTGCAAGGAACTATCTGCATTAAGTTTTGTTTTAAAAATCCACTTACACCCAACTAGAGAGTGTTTGAGGAAAAGTAGTTAAAGTCCAGGTTTCGTTAGATAGCAAAGCATTATACTCATCATGCATAGCACTATACCAGATTGGAGAAGCAACACCTTCTTTGACAGAAGTAGGTATAGAAGGCACATGACTAATAGAGGTAAGATACACTTTAGGTTTGTGAGTGCCAACTTTAGCCCGATTGACCATCGGATGAGAATTCACAGTGGTGGAGATGGGCAAGGGTGAAGAAGAGGGATGGTCATCATCATTGTGAATGGAAGGTGAAAGAGAGGTCAAAGCAACAACAAAAGGCGTGGAAGAAAAAGGTTGATGAGGACACACAACTGTAAGAGAAGGAGCATCGTCATCATGAACCAAGGAACTACTTGACGAAATAGCAAACATGTTCGTACGCTCAATATAAGGAAAAGAAGTTTCATTAAAAATCATATTGCGTGAAATAATAGTTTTGCCATCAAGAGCTAGACAAATATAGCCAGCATGATAAATATTGTATTCAAGAAACAAACAACATTGAGAGCAAAAATCAAATTTGTGCACGTTGTACGACCTTAGGTTAGGGTAGCAGGCACACACAAAATCTTTAAAATGAATATAATCAAGTGTCTTGTTAAAGAGTTTATGATAAGGTGTGTCACCATGTAAAGCATCAAATGAAAGAACATTAATAATATGACAAACGATATAAAAGCCTCAACCCCAAAGTGTAAGGAAATATAAGCATGAGCAAGTAACAAGAGACCCATATCCACGATATGGCGATGTTTTCGTTCAACTAATCCCTTTTGTTGATGCGTATAGGGACATGTCACACGATGATGAGTCCCATGCTGGTGAAGAAAGGGTGTTAAAGAAATATATTCACGTGCATTATCAGTATGCAAGTTGTGAATTTTATGCTCAGTTTGATTTTCAACTAAACTTTTAAATTTTTTAAACACAAAAAAGCTAAGATTTGGTATGCATAACATAAATCCATGTGAACCTATTGTATGCATCAAGAAAGCACACATAATATCTGGCTCCATTAGAGGCAAGAACTAGAGCAGGACCCCAAATATTAGTATATATAAGTTTTAGAGGTAGTATAAGCAGTTAAAGTAGTGTGATAAGGCAGTTGATGGCATTTAGCACACGCACAAGCAAAAAAAAAAATGAACATCATTCTCCACAGAAATGTTACAAGAAGAAAGAATATGTTTTAGAGTGTTAAAATGGTAATGACCGAACCATTGATGCCACAAGTTTATAATAATATTATCACCAGTAAAAGACAAAGAATTTGCAAAACAAGTGGAGCATGATTTTAAACCAGGAAAGATATACAAGTCATCTTTAACAAATCCTTGAAGAAGGACTTGCTTCATACACTGCTGAACAACATAACAAATATTAGGATGAAACACAAAAAAACACATTGTTATCACAAGAGAACTTGGAGACACTGAGAATTTTTTTTGTAATTTTAGGCACAGGAAGAAGATCATTTAAATGAAGAAATGTATTAGTAGTAGAGGAAAGAATAGAACCAGAACCAATATGAGAAATATACAAACCTTTTCCCTTACCACTTTTTACATTGTTAAAGCCTTCATAAATTTGTTTATTAGAATAAAAGGAAGGCGAGTTGGTGATGTGATGGGTGACACCACTATCCGGGTACCATAGAGGATCATCAATAGTTGAAGGAGCACCTAAGATTAAAGCCTCATTGGGTGCACTTTCATGTATAGAGCGAGTGAGATTAACATGCATGCTATTTAAAAATTGAGGAGTATACCGATGCCAACAAAATTATATGGAGTGTCCAGGTTTCTTGCAGATTTGACAAACGGGACGTGATGAGTTCCAAGAATTCCATGGTTCAGTGTTTGGCGGTTTGTAGTTCGAATGACGAGATCCTTGGTTCAAAGGGCAACACATGAAGTTACGGCCACCACGAGAGTGAATAAACTTTCCCTGGAATTTTTTAGTAGTTGAACGCGTAGAAGTCCAGACAACAACATCAGCACTAGGAGAAATGGTGAGATGATCAACATGATGGTTTTGGAAAGACATTCTTCTTGGGCCAAGGAGCGCTTCAATCTCATTGATGGTGTAAGATTCTTTTGAGACATTATAGAAGCTACAAAAGGATCAAAATCTGCCGAAAAACCATCTAGAATAGTCTCAACGTGGTATTCAATAGAGACTGGTGCTCCTATGGTATCAAGTGAGTCCTTGGTTTTCTTGATTTCTAAGAGAAAGATAGTGACAGAGCATTCATTTTTGGGATTCTTGAGACGCAACTTGAACTTCTTTATCTAAGCACATGTATTAGTAGCAAAATATGTGTGGAGCGTGTGTTGCGAGGAAAAATGAAGATCCACCATCTTGGTAAGAATGGTGTGGTCATGGATGCAAGCATCCAAGCAACGGGCAAGTTATCTTGTTACTTGTAAGTCATAAATGCAGGATTGTTGGATGTGGACGAACCACCAGTGATGGGAAGAATACGAGGAGGGATCTGAGACCAATCGAGAAATTTTGACAGGAGTAACCCTTCAATTATGGCAAGAACTTATTGTTTTCACAAAAAAACATTCTCTTCTGACAGTTTGAGAGAGATCCACGTGATGAAGAAATGAAGGGAGGAGGAAGAAGAAGGTGTCATGGAGACAGTGAAGGTAGCGGAGGACATGAGAAAGATAAAAGAAATAAAAATGGCTTTGGAAACCATGTTAGACCTCAGTGGGTGTCATGAGAGAGTAAACATAAAACTAATATATTGAAAGGAGTGAAAAATACATTGTGAGAAAAAAAAAAGTATATGGGTATATATAGCAGACTCATGTAAGAGTGCGATTATTGTCTAACAACAACAATAATAATAATAAGGAAAAAAACAAAGTTGTATATATAAGTATGTATGTGTGCTTATTTAGGTATACATAACGGAAGGAAAATATGTACTTGTATAGATTAAAAGGGACCTAGATAGTACTTGAAACTGGAACTGAAACTGATAATAACAATTGTCGTTGATGTCTCGATCGCTCCTCCTTACTCTTCTCGTACTTGTTCTCTAGTACTCGGTTGTTCTTCCTTACTCTTCTCGTACTCGCTCTCTGGTACTCGGTCGCTCCTCCTTGGTGCTCGGTCGGGAGTTAACATGTAAAAGGTTCTCCGACGATTAGGTAAGTACTATGTATTAAAAGTGTATGATGTAATTGATAAAAGTGTACCTTACTCCTTTGTAGAAGGCTTATTTATAGTGTTTGGTAGTGGACTATTTAATTCATGGGTCGTATCTGATGCATATTTTCAATAAATTAGTGTTAGCTGATTTCTCGGAGTGTCACCCAGATTTGGTGGGACATGGTATGGATTTGTAGGGAGGTTACCCTGATTTATAAGATGTTTCTTTACTTGTTATTTAATGTGGTAGATTACCCGGATGATGCCAAGTGACGTGACTCATTTGCCCATAAGGTGGTTGATCACCCGTTCGATCAATCAATAATATTGACTGACGTGGTTCATTCGATTCATAATGTAATTGATAACTCGGTTTATTAGTCAATGATGTCAAGTGAAAAAACTTCTTTGACCCCGACATATAAAAAAGACAAATAAAAAGTAAACTTAAAAAATTGTGTGTTGCAAAATAAAAAACCATTTGGTGGTTTAAGTTAAGCTTTGATTATATTTGCAATTAATTATGGAATGTCCTACAATTCAAAAATATATATTTAAATGTATATAATTACTTCAAAAGTTAAATGCACTCCTTTTTAATGCAAATTTATGATATTAATAATAATTAAAATTAGCTACAGTAAATATTAATATTTTATAAACAGACAGACTATATAATAAATTTTGTGTTATACGTATTTAACCCATATTTTAAATGAGTTATAATTTATATATAGTGCACAAATCATTACGACTGGTTTTAAAAGGTAAGAAAAAAATTGTAAATAAGAAATTAAAATAAAATATATTTTAAAATTGAACTTATATCAATTTAAATAATTTTAATATAACAACTTAATATATAAATTATAATATGTATAATATTTTTTTATTACTTTTATTATAATATTTTTTTAAACATAATTATTACTTTATAAAATAAATCGTTTCCTAAACTTATAAATCACAAAAAGGTTTATATAGAATGAGAGAGAAGCTCTTTTGTGTTATTAAAAAATTAATCACAAAATATGCTATATTTAGAAGGAAAGGGGATTTCAATTAAGTTTAGACTCATAATAGAGCTCCTAATCTAACTTAATTGGTTTTTTAACATAATAAAAACTTAGTTAACTCAACCTCAGACATGCTAGGCAAAAATACCAGCATTAGAATAATCCAAAGTTGCAGTTGTTCTTGGTTACTTAAATTGCCTATCAAATACATGGGTCCATATCAATTGGTCTTTTTTTTTTGTTCTTCAAAAATTGACCTAGGTATTTTGGTTTAGAGATTGAATAAATTAATAATTTAATAATATTAATAATATATACTGATATAAAGTATAAGAAATTTGTATATTGTTAAATGATAAACTTATGGATTTTTCTTATAGTTATCATAAAATTTATAATAATATTAATATTCATGAATATTGTGAAAAAAATTTACACTCCTAGTATTGAGTTATTAAACTCTTGCAAATTTAAGTCCTTAAAATTTCTCATGTGTTACATGGAACGAGATTATCTCGATGACGCAAGTCCGTGTTCTTTAATTATTTGTCTCAATCATGTGAAAAGTAACCCTTTATTCTTCATTTCTTACTCAAGATTTGCGTGTAAGAGGTATTTGGATTCTGTAACAAAAGAAAAATAAGAAAAAAAAACTTACATAGTATGAACCAAAGAAAAACGCTTGTTTGCCCTTTTAAATTAGGTTAATTTTTAATTTAAAGAGGGATATAAATTCTGTAATAAATAATTAAATTTTGTTAAAAAGCGAAATCTTATAATTTATATTTTAATATTGATTGATAACACTAAACCAAAAACATTATATATATATATATATATATATATATATATTTTACAATAATTATGTTGAATGGGAACATATTTAAGAACTATATTAGTAAATCATTTATAGTAATTGTTCTTAATCTTTTATTTCTTTCGATATATTATTTTCACTTTAATAAAAAATATGTTAATTTTTATCTTTATTTTTAAATTGAATTTCTATGTTTTAAAAAAAACTTTAATATTATATATATATGATTTATATAAGATAAATATGAATCTTATTCATTTCACACAATAAACACTAAAAAATATTATTAAATATCAATTAATTTAGAATAAAAAATAATTAATCATTATATTAACTAAGTTATATACTATTTTGTAAATTAAAAAGTTATTAGTTTGTAAAGTATTTTTTATTATTAATCAAATTTTATAAAGTATTTTCTAAATTATTATCTAACATTACTTATTAAAGTTTTAATTACTAACTACTTTATATTCTAAATTAATTATTAATTTAATTAAAAGTTAATTTATAATTTAAGATAGTTAAGATTTAAAATTTTGATAACTAATATTAAATACAAAAATTAATATTTAAATAAAAAACTATTTAGATATTATTAATTTTTTAGTTTATAAGATATTACGTAACTTAGTTTATATAAATTAATTACTATTGAATTAATGTACATATTCTGGAAACCAATAGTTAAGAATGTTACTCTTAAATGAATTAAATAAAGTATATTTGATTATATTTTAATATTTATGGTAACATTTTCTAAAATTTAAATAATTAATAAAGGTTAAATGGAAATCAATACGTAAGCTAGAAGAATATTATTTCTGTACGAATCAGCAATAACTAAAAAATTCTAAATTTTGTATTAAAAGAAATCTGACATTTCCAAATTTAGATTTTGTCAGATGAATCTGTGTTAATATTTGAGACAACGTATGAGTAGCTTATGAGAGGAGCGAAAATTCCATTGCGGAAATATGGAGTTAAACACAACACAAAGTTACCTAACAAACTTAGTTTCTATAATTCAAAGGCAATCGTCATTAGGGTGAAAAGAAAAAATTAAACAAAAAAGAAATAGTTTAAATATCCACACATAAACTATTGTTCGTTGTTCGTGTATAGCCACAAATTTGAGACAACGAAGGTTATAATTTAAATTGAGACATGTTATTCTAACATGTGGGCATAAAAAAAAAAACAAAAAAACAAAAAACAACAGAAAAGGAATACCATGTACCGTAACAATTTTTAATGCAAAAAAATAAGGAAACCATGTTCTTGTCGAATTATTGTTGAACATAAGTGAGAATACTAAAGGAAGTGAATTTAGGATTAAAGGATCGTTCCAAGAACGTAGGAATTAACAATAACAGCATAGTGTACGCTGAGAAGAAAATTTCCAAGTTGGGTCTAAAGCATAGAAAATTCATGTAAGGGGTCCGAAACTAATCGTTTCAATGGGGCAATGGGGTCTTCGTCTAGACCCAAAGAAAAGATCATAAAGTTTGAAATTCCAAGTAGCTACAATTGTTAACGACCAACGACCAAGTCATCGTTTCCACACTTTTCCAACTTTTTTTCAAATCGCCGTGTAAATGGAAATGCATATGCATGTTCTTTTTATATTCTTGCTTCGATTTTTCCTTAACAACTGACACCACACCACAGCACCTACATAGAAGCTTAGTACGAACCTTGCACTTTCAGACACATATAAATATTATTATCACCACTTTTCTATATTTTCAAATTTCACCGCATGAGAACTGCAAACTCCTAGAAGCAATGGAAGAGGTAATTAACTCGATTCATCGCGCTTCTGAATTGATTCAAAGGCTTGAACAAGACCTACCCAACATGGTGAACCAACCAGGGACGCTGTCCTTGTCCATTGATGAAATAACTGAGGCAATCACTGCCGCCAAGGAAAAGCTGTTGCTAATTTCCCGACATAACCAAACGTCGGAATCTCCTCCAATGTTGCTTCATGAAACGACACCGCAGCAGCCTCAGATGGATGCTACTCTAATGCAGGAATGGTTAAGGTCTAGTCATGCATTAACGATGGATCAGTTGTTTCAAATGCAACAACGTGCTGCAAGGAGCAGTTTGCAGATTGGTGAAATGGGAGGGAGAGAGGTGGAAGATTCAGAGAGAAGCATGGGATCCGAAGGAGATCAAGGGCAAGGAATCCACGCACCTTCACGACCACGAAGAAGGTATCTATATCGTATCATATGTGTTTCATCTTTTTAATAGTATTTTACTTTTAAGAAACTTCGACAACACGCTTTTAAACTAAATGATGTTGATGACTGAATACAAAATGAATAGTACAGTTAAATCTCCTGGTACAAATAACTTACATATACAGGCACCGACAATAATTAAAAGAAAAAGAAGAAGAAAAAAGTATGGTAGTGGGAAGCTTTTAGGTTTATTATAGACCCTACTCGATTATTGAGAATTGAGAATTGAGAAGAATCTGAACGGGGCTGGCTCAAAAAGTAGAAGGAAAGTTTCCAACATCTTTCTTGGTAATTAGGCAACAACTCACTCAGACACTTCTTATCTTATCAACTACATTGTTGGTTAATTAACAATAATATCATTTTAAACAGTACAAATATGTTTTAATAAGTGGTTTCTTGGACATTATAGTTTGACTTTATGCTTACATCATTAACTAGAAGCAGGGAAGCTAATCAAGAGAAGAAGAAAATTCTGGTTCCTGCCCCACAGTTTGGAAACACAGAGATGCCACCAGAGGATGGTTTCACTTGGAGGAAATATGGCCAGAAAGAAATACTTGGATCCAAGTACCCAAGGTATATATAATTGCTAAAATAATATTAAACGTCTTCATCAATATGGAGGGTTTTAGATTGGTCATATACCTGTTTATATATATGACTATTTCTCCTTTCCAAAAAATATTTTTTCAACTCCAAACTATCATAATGGCAGAAAATAAAACAGAAACAATGTATCAGCCAACTTTGAAACGGCCAAATTGGCCCCATAAATAACATCTTCCTTGTAATGTTGTCAACTTACACACTGTCTATATTAACTAGTAGTTATAAACAAAGCCACAAATGATGCCATTGCAAATTGATTTTGACAGATGTAGTTCCCATGCAAAGCATTTCCCCGTCTGCGCCGTAACCACTAAAACGTTGTTAACTCTTTTTCGTGCCACACCTACCTTCTTTCTCAGATTTTTGCTCCAGTTATAGTTATATATATATATATATGTATGTATATATACTATGCTGGACAATTCTAAATCGGAATTACCCACAACTTCTATTACAGTTTTTAGGAATAATTTTTTAAATTAAACTTTTTTTTTTTTTTTTGATTACTAAACTATGTGTTTCTATATATTGAAAGTAAAAGATATAGTTTGTTTAACTGAGAATTTTTTTTATTAATTATAGTTTGAAAAATACTCTCTTTTTTTGCTGATTTTTTTAATTATTGAGAAATTATAACTTGAATAGTTTATAATAGAATTAAAACATTCCATGTTTCATATTTATTTATTATTTTCATGTCTTATAAAGAAAAAACCTTCTGTATATAATCTAAAATTTTACTTATTTACAACTGAGGCAATTTTGTCTGAAACAAAACTTATATAAAAACATTATATATATATATATATATATATATATATGTATATATATATATATATATAGATAGATATAGATATACACACACCATAAAGTAACGCGTCCACGCTGTCCCACATAATGAATTACTTGCGATTGAGGCATTTCATGTCCTTTAATTCATGGCATGCAGTGACCACTTCATAAGCAAATTGATACATAAAGACAAATATTTCTTTTTTTACTTTTACATAATGAACCCCATAAAGAAAATCACATTGAAAATGCTTTTCTTTGCTTGATGAATAATTTTGGTTGGGGTCTTATATGTTACTGAGAAATAGTTTAATTAATAATTCTAGGATTGCTATCATTAAATACGTTTTACTTATAGTTTCTTGGTGAACATTTTCTTTAATAAATTAACTTACATAAATATGCATATATTGTTTGTTCTTTTTCTTGATTTCCATGGCAGGAGTTACTACAGATGCACACATCAGAAGCTATATGAATGCCAAGCGAAGAAGATGGTGCAAAGACTTGATCATAATGCTAACATATTTGAGGTAACATACAGAGGGAAACACACTTGCCATATGTCCTCCACAGCACCATCATCATCATCACTTCCCCTAGAACAACTTTTGGTGGACATGACACAAAGTAGTAACACCATTTCCTCTCAGTTGTCTCCGTCAGTGAATCTCAGCCTCCTTCCCGGTAGTGGCGCCGCCGCCACCACTAGTGGCAGGGGCGGAGCCTCCACCTCAAGATTCGGTGCTGATTATGCTGTGGTGGATATGGCTGATGCTATGTTCAACTCTGGTAGCAGCAGTGGCAATAACAGCATGGAATTTCTCTTCTCTCCCGCTGAAGATAAAAGTGATGCAAATTGAAAACTGCAAAAGGTGAAGATTAGTTTGGCTTCTGAAAAACAGGGAAATATTATTACATTAGGAAGGAAGCAGATTTATATAATCTTACTTAGTGTTATAGAATTGGCTAATCCAATTATATAATCAATGAATAATAATGAGTTAATTCTATAACTTCAGTGGTGACTTATTCCAGAAAAAGATTTTAATACATGTCTAACTCTTTTTTTTAATAAATTAAGCTATATATATATATATATACTCCTCCCCTTCTAACTTTTCTCTTTTTTTCTTTTTTCTTTTATGTATCTATTTTCATTTTGGCTTATATATGTTTGTGCCCTTTCAAATATATTTATTTTATTGTTTCGGTACCTCAAAAGAATTGTTTTTTCGTTTCTATAATATAAAATTGTATTATTTTTCATCCTCCCATGAGTGATATGCTGTTAAATCATAATGTAATAAACAAGATGTGATCTATTACATGCATAACCGTTTTGTTTACCAAGCGTGACACAGAGACCAAATTGTAAAGGATAACAAATTTATTTAAATCTAAATTCTAATTATTTAAAATATTATGTCATTTATCTATAAAAATTAAAATATGTTGTCATGTAAATATTGAAAGAGGTTTGGATCATGTAATTCACTATATTTGACAAAGTAATTTTTTGGATTAAAAACTATTGTTAAGTTTTCACATATTATTTTTATTGATATCGTCATTAGACTCTAAAACAATTTACTATATTAAAAGGACTTGGATAATTTATTTTGTAAATTTTATAAATGTTAGACAAATTTATACCTTCTATTAATACATTTTAAAATTAATGTACAATAGATTTTTTATTTATTTATAGTATATATGTAACTTTTAGATTCACGAGTGACTTTAAATAATCTATAAATTTTAATAAACTTGAGTTGTAATTGACTTTTGATTAAACTGAAGTTTAATATATATATATATATATATATATATATGTGTGATGTTGGAAGATTATGCATATATTGTGGCACTAGTGCAGAAACATAAAACAAATGTGGCTATTTCGAATTTATAAATGCGGTTTTACAACCGCATTTGATCAACACGCAATTGTAAATCAAGAAATATAAATGCGGCTATATAGCCGCATTTATAAATACCATTTACAAGTGCGGTTAT
>Ga0123342_1001182_pt1 | contig 43674 bp, 26 predicted proteins | sample Turbeawhitnodule_FD_89960 | JGI IMG/M metagenome (GOLD analysis project Ga0123342, IMG submission 89960) | Root nodule microbial communities of legume samples collected from Mexico - Turtle bean Mexico white nodule | ecosystem: Host-associated > Plants > Roots > Nodule | place: Mexico: Nepantla...
ATATATATATATATATATATATATATATATATATATATATATATGGAGTAACTTGATCCCTACCCTATATGTATATGCTCAAAAGAATTCATAATAGATGTCTATACATTAGGAGGTAAGGAATCACTAAGAAAGCATGGAGGAAAAATGTTCTAGTAGCCAACTTTTGCTAAAGCAGATTCGAAACAGGACATCTTGTGGCATGTCACACTGAGATATAAAGAACACTTGAGTTTTACAACTAAGGGATGTAAATATAGTATAAAACACAAGGTACTTTACATGCGAACAGCACAAAAATGAATAAGTGATATTAGGAGGCCTAAAAAGAAATGGAATATTGTGTTAACAAACACACATACCCTTACATCAACCAAAGAAGTTCGAGTGCGCTTGTTAGGAACATTTTTGGTTCTTTCTTCCAACTTCAGCTGGTCATGTTCAAAACCACCTGTGACTACATGACTTTGAACTCCAACCTTACCTGTGCTTGTTCCCAAGACTGATCGATCACTTAACGTAAAACTAGAACGTTCATTAGAAAAAGTTTCAGCTCGAGACCTTTTCTTTGAAGTTATATTTTGGAAATCTTTGTTGAATCTAGACAGGGCTTCACTAAACATTTTAGCACGATCTCTGTTAAAGATTAGAATGTTATTAAACTGCTCCAACTTCAATGCCAGGAGTAAAACATGCAGAGAATGAAATAACTACCTTGCCCTCCTAAAACTTGCATGTAAACTATCCCTGAGCCGTTTGATATCTTCTGGTACTGGGGATGATAGTTGCTTGCCTTTGGCAGAACTAGATGGAGATTCATCAGAAGAAAGTCCAAGAGCAGCACTGACAAGCCGTTTATAATCTGTTTGTCGATTAGACTTATGCTCTGGAGCCACCAACTTTAGATTAAAACGCACACAATTGAAGAAGCTCACCACATCCCCTTGAGTTGCAGAAGAACTGTTTCTTGACATGCTTGGAAGAGAAGACAGAATTGGATTTTCCAAGCTTTCACGAAAGCTACCTGATCTATCTAATGAAGGAGCTATGTGGGATCCACGTTGCCCAGAGTACAATTGTCTATCTGGACTGCTAGAAGATACATCAAACTTGGTGGATGTTGCCATAGTACTAATTCCCACACCTCTCTTGAGCCAAATACACAGAACAGAGACTGGTGCATGACAAAGTCGTAGCACTATACTGACTAAAGCACATAAAGGGCAAATCTACATTACAAGGGAAACACTTGAACAATGTACCTGAAAGGATCAAAACAATAACAGAAAAATCAAACTTTATGTGCTATGATGTAGAAATATTCATGTGTGCAGTAAAAGACTTGGGTAGCAAGTCATGATTCATACTCAAAAGCTCTCAATTTTTTTAAAATTCATCAAAGGCTAAGAGATCTGTAATACAGCACAGTAGAGATTGTCTGAATGACTCCACTCTTTGTCTATATTATAGTCCCAACTCAACTACATCAAAGTAAAAACTAAAAAGGAATAATGTGCTATTATATTCGGCATGTAAATTAGTTATTACATATTTAGCAAAAACAAGTGTACAAAAATCTCCAAATGCAGAGAAAAATAAAAACACCACCACAACCAGCATTCTTATAAAATCTACTTAAAATATACACTCTCAAAAAACATCAAGGAAAAAAAGTTTCATGAACTGTATTGCTGTCCTTAGCATTTTACATAAAATGTCGTGAAACAAATGGATAAAGGCATCATATATACCTCTCCATTTTCTCTATATAGGACCTTGTCTCCATTCTTATATCACAAAACTTATCAGCTCTTTGTACTGTATACCACCTCAATTTCAAAAACTTAATCTCCAGGACAAAGAGTGAAAATCGCATTTTAATAAAATATTCATACCATTCCTACTACCATTAGACATCTTATTGGTATAATTTTCTAACCTTATCAGCTCTCTGTGTTGTATCACCTTAGGTAACATATTTATCTATACTAGTCTTAACTAACAACAACTAATACCATTAGACACCTTGATATAATGTAGATATTTTTGAAATGGCAGATTATTGAATGAAGAAAAGTAGATAATATGTCTCCTTAGAAAAATGTGGAATTGACCACATGTAAGAAACCTTCCAATTCTACCTGAGTCAACAGTGTGCACTACTGACAAGTTCATCTGAACTTCAAAGCAAGTCACATTGATTATAACCATGTATCAAATTTACATACAAAACATAAACATGTGATAAGCAAATCAATTTATTTTACTTTACCAAGCCTGACCACCACATAGAGAAATGTAAATTAATAGACATAAATGTTCAATGTGACAACAAGATGAAATCTACATGATTATAAATTATGATAAATGCAATGAAGATTTTTGTTAACAACACACTGTATGCAGACCAATTATTGTGACTTACTGTCTCAACATCAAAGACCAATTGCTACAGCTTATATTCTCAACTTCAAACACCAATTACTATGATTAGTTACTTCAAACGCAATCTTGGACCCAAGAACTACAATCCCTCATCAATTACCATTTTCTCAAATAAATAGGTAGTCAATATACAGACAAGACACTACTTTTTCTTTCAATTATAAATAATCAACAATTTCTAAGATTCATTTTAAAAGTAACCTGATGAAGACAATTGAGTTTTTCTCCCAAAATTTGTCAGCTAGTGAAATAGATGCTCACCATTGTTTACAAATTCCCCTTCCTACTCTAACTCTGGTCTACTCCAACTCCAACTCCAACATTAACTTCCTCAATTCAATGCCAGTATACAAGGAATGGCCACACAAAAAATAAAAACCATCCGCTGAACTCCAAGCATGCATTTTCTCATTTTAAATTTTAGCATACAAAATATTCAATTAAAAAGCCAAACAAACAAAATTAGCAAGATGTATCTATCAACAACATAAGTTGTGTTTCACAAGTTCCGGCTACTCCATGCATGCAGATACTTTTTCTCCTCTACTTCCTCGATATCAGTTCGTACGAAAGCTCAACAAAGAAAAAACACAGATAGGAACCAACAACAACGTGTAGAAACCCTAACGTTTGAATCAACGCAATAAACCAAAAATCAAAATCAAGAAACATCCTGTCAGCATGGAAAACCACTGTGAACTCCAAAATAAAAACCCTAGAAGCTGAACAAAATAGGAATGAAACAACAGCAAACTCCAGAAAAAGAAAACAAAAAAATCGATACATCAAAATATAGCTTCGAACCTCGCAATGGTGCTTGTTATTGGTTACGCGAATAGAATAGAAGATTGGGAGAAAAATCGAGAAGCGTGTTAGAATTTGATATTGTTGTGAGCTTCAAATCGAAGTTCGTACGAAGAAGCCATGGAGGAGGAGGAGGCACCGGTGTTTTGATCGGCAATGAATTGGACTAACGAGATTTTACTGTTTTGCCCATGGTTGTGTATTTTTGGAAACCTTAGAACCCGCGATTTAGCAGGGGTGTTTTCGTCACTCCATATTATATACGGTATGACTGGCATTGAATTACATGTGATTATGCTATCATCAATAATGTACTACAAATACAGCAAATATAGTAATATAAAATTATTATTAATAATAACAATAATAATTGTTCTTATTCTTATAATATTTTATTGTACAAAATTAATACATACGTAGATATTATGATGAAGAATAACAAATACAATACCCATTTGAATTTTTGTTCGTTCCAATTTATTGAAAACAGTTATATATATTATTTGGAGGGTAGATTCTATTAAAGTCAATCAACTAGATTCTTCAATAAAAATTAATTATTAACAAAAATAGTAGGTATACTAATTATTAAAAAAATAATATTATCTTTAATGTTTATCAAAGTCAGCACAATAATAACATTTTTTTATAAAAAATTTCAGATGAAACTTGATAGATCTCGACTAATAAAAATCATCATTAAAAAATACTATTAAAAAAATAAAAAATTAAATCAAAATTTATATATTAACAAAATCAATATATAAGTATAATTTATATCTATTAATAAATAAATAAATAAATAAATAAATATCAACAAGCTTATAAACATATGATATCCTAATAATAACTAAAGAAATAGTCCTAAAATTTACAATAAATAAAATAATGTGAGCTACGTATAAAGTTTTTTTTTTAACAAAATAGTGATATTTTATATTTTGTATTTTATAACACAAGTATGATGTTGTACTTGTCATTTTATTATAACAATGAAAAGTCAAAGGACTCTTTATCTACAACATGTATATCCTTAAGGTCCTATTCCAACACTTCATTTTTTAATATTTTTTTACAGACTTAATAATAAATACGTTCATTTTACAATTCATCCTAATTTAATGCTTTGCTAGTTATTAAATACGTGATAAATAAATCATTTGAACTTTAGCAAATACATATTTAAAATACTTAAAGTTTATGAAAAATTATTTGTTTATTTTAAAGTAGTACAAGCACTTTATATAAATTGTCTTATCTTCCACATCAATATTTGTGTCCAAGGGAATAATAAAATATAGTGTAATGTTAGATGACATTTATCTAGTTTTCATTCTTCCTTGTTGGTCTTTTCTTGCACTTTTTGACACTTGCAATCATTCTTCTAGACGATTCATTTCCAAGAGTCTAGGACACATCTTTGCCCATGCCATGTTAAGTAAACGTCTATCTAACATTGTGTTATTGACTTGGACAATTAATTACAAAATATCCAACAAACTTTATTTTTCTCTTTATTTATTTTTTTAAGCATTTAGTGGTACTTAAAATAGCCATATAATTTTTATTTTGTATTTTTTTCAAGTGCAACTGATTAAGTAGTAATAAAACCTAAAAAAAAAAAAGTAACATAGTCTAATTCAATTATTTAACTAAAAAAAATTAACAATATAGTGATGTGCATATTGTTAAAGAGTAAAGTAATTTCAAAAAATTATAATAATGATAGGAAAAGTAGTTAGTAATTTAAATATTCTTAGATACCTTCCTCAAATTTAATATAATTAAGTATGATTTAAATTCAATTGTATTAAAAAAATCACATTTCACTTTATATGATATCATTGACAATATTTATGATTATTATAAATCTATATATATATTTACAAAATTTATAGTTTAATTACATTTTATTTGAGGAAATTAATCAATTGGTATAGTATAAAATAGATTAATAAGTGTTATGGTTATTGGAATGTTAGATGATAGTAATTGGTCCCACGATAGAGATGTGAGTCATTTCATCTAATAATGTTATCAAGGATGATATTTGTTTTAGAACGTCATTGTATTGTTATGTGTATCTACATTCCACTACACCCAAAAAAAGTAGCATTTACTACTGTAGAAAATGACTCAACATACGGATTAAAAAAAGTTTATTTAAATATTATATATTATATAAATAATAGTTATGAAATATATTTTTAATGTCACACCGTTAATGTTTTGTCATAAAATATTTATATATTTTTAAAAATATTTAATCTAATGAAAAATAATTAATTTGATGAAGACATTACAAAGAAAATTTCACTTATTCATCACAGGAAGTAACTCTATAAAACAAATCATTGAAACTAAACCTATAATGGCATGTGGTTAAGAGTGTAAGTTAACCTTTCCCATTTTATCTCACCTTTCATGTGGAGTGGATTTGTGGAGTGGATTTGGGCTCTTTGTGCTGACTTGAACAAATTTTAAAATATGCAAAACAATTCAATAAAATCATTGTCAAATTTTTATATGTCAAATTTAAGTATCTCACACAAATGAAATTTAGCGTGAGTATACCTATTTAAAAAAATAAAAATTAATAATTTATTATTCACTACAATTAAATAAAGAAACATATTATAAAAATAAAATTTATTAAAATAGAATATAAAAAAATTAAATTGATATTTATAAAAAAAAATAATAATAATAAAATAATCAATAAAAATATTTAGGTATATTAATTTTATAAATATTTTCAGACAAAAAAAATATTAAAAAAATAGTTATACAATATGAGAGATTATCTCACAAAAATGTTACATGTTTATGTATGTTGTACAAACACAACTATCTAAATGAATAAAAATATTTATAAGCATATTTATTTTCTAAATAATTTTAGACAAAAAAAAATATTTAAAGAAATAGTTATAGAGGGATTATCTCACAAAAAGGTCAAATTTTATATATGTTTTATGTTCAACCAGTATATATATATTGATACGGACAAGACTTCATGTCTAATAACCAAGTCAAACCATTGTTTAATAACTTAGGTTAGATTAATATAAGATTAATATCGATAGTTGTGAAAGTCCAACCTCGTTCTATAATTAGTGTGACTACACCAAGCCAAGGACGCATTTAATAGCATTAACTAAGACCGAGACCTAGGAGAAACCGAAGACTGAAGACTAAGTTCACAAAGGAAACACTTATCGAAGAATAATTGTACCATAAGTCACGAGACTTTCTTGACCCTAACAAGAACAATTGTTGTTCACCGTGAGACTGAGGGAAATTGAAGAGAGTTTATGGTGACGACAAGGAACACAATTAGCGAACAAAGAACAATAATGGAAAACGACCATGTAGCCTTATTGTTAGCCCTTCAGATCGAGATGAGAAGAAGAAACAGGGAGGAGATTCAAACTTTGAGGCAAGAAAACGAATAAATGAGAAAAAGTTAGCATAAGGATCCCAAGCCCACTACGAGAATGAGTTTAATCATGACGCTCCACCCAAGGTAACCGTGGTAGTTTTCCCATCCACTGTGACTTGATCTCTAAAGGCAGCCAACCAAAAAGTCGAATATGTAAGCTCATACCTCGATAACAGTGGGAGGAGCCTGCTGACACCCCTTCGTTAACAGAATAATGGAAGCCTAGTTGTCCTCGATATGGAAAGGACTAAACATGGACCGAAATGATAAGATGATTGACCCGGACGAACACATTGATGTTTATACAACACATATGAGCTTTTACACCTCAAACAATGTCGTTATGTGTCGAGTCTTCCCCGCATCCTTAAAAGATGAGGCATTGAGTTGGTTCACCCTACTACCAACTCACATTGAATGTTTTGACACACTGACAGTCAAATTCGGGACACAGTTCGCAACCAGTCGGCCACATCATCTAACATCAATTGTTTTAGTTAATATTCGCTAGGAGAAAAGCGAGTCACTCTAAGTGTTCATGGAAAGGTTTGGGAATGTGGCTCTTAACATTCGCAACTTAAGCACAAAGATAGCCCTACATCACTTGGTCACGACATTAAGGTCGAGACCATTCGCCGACAACCTATGAACAACATATGACGGAGAGTCGCAAAGTTCATGCAACTTAAAGAGCTACGTGAGTCCATAAACAAAACGAGGGTCGAGATGACCACTACAAAAAAGGAGGTTGACAAATATGGCAAGCAACAAACTACCTCAAGGACCAAGGACCTTAAGCTTCTCACAGTACACGCCTCTTAACGCAAATCAAGCCCCATGCCGATACCATCACAACTATGATCATTCAACTGAAGAACATCATACACTTAAAGATAAAATTGAGAAGCTTATACAAGCTAAGCACTTTAAAAAAATTGTGAAAGAAGCCGATATAGGTCAAGGCGGACACAACTATCATCGTGGTGATGATATGTTAAGGCGCTAACACAACTATTGTCATGATGATAATAGGTCAAGACGGGCACAACACTCGCTTAAGAGATTATCTCCTAGAAAAATGAAATGTTTATGAGTGCAAATGAGAAACTTAAATATTTAAATATTTAAAATGTCAAATACTCTTCTAATACATACTTCATGGCAACCTACACTAGACTCTTACCTACACCTAGAAAAATATCGACCTCTCTCATGTTGATACCATCACAACTATGACCATTCAATCGAAGAATGTTAGACATTTAAAGATAAAATTGAAAAACTTATACAAGCTAAGCACTTCAAAAAATTTGAAAAAAAAGTCGATACAAGTCAAGACGGGACACGACTATCATTGTGGTGATTATAGGTTAAGGCACAAACACAATTACTTTCATGACAATTACAAGTCAAGACAAACACAACACTGACTTAAGGGATTATCTCCCAAAAAAGTGAAATGTTTATGTATGCAAATGAAAACTTAAATATTCAAGATGCCAAATACATACTCTTCTAGTGCACACTTCATGTGAACCCATATCACAAATCTTACATTTTAGTCCCTACAAGTGGTAAGTTAGAATCACATTTCTGAATTGAGGACAAATAAGAGCCATGTTTTATATTTTGGATGAATTGAAGAGTATTATTTAAAAAGCCATGTATTATTTAAATAAGAGCCATGTTAATAGTAATAGATTTTGTGAGTGATTAAGATGATGGAATCTAAGATGAATGAATGAAGAGGAAGAAAAGTCCCTGGTTTCCTTTCTGAACTCCTTCCGTTGCTTAATAGGCTTCTTTCGTGGCAACCCAAATCTAGGAAAAATCAAAACTTCTCTGCTGCTTCTGTTCAATTACGACTCCACCTTTCCCTCTCTCCAACGTTTTTTCAGACCAACAAAATTCCAAAACACCTTCTTTTTCTCCATAAAGAAACCCCCAAGCCAACACAACCGCGTAAAAGGCCACGCTTCCCAAAACGCATATTATCATTGTTTTATGCTCCCAAATCCAAAAGCTTCAGGTCAGAGTCACCGTCAAAGCACCCCACACCATCGCGTTCACACTTCACCACACGCTTTCTCCTTTCTCCGCCCCTATAAATAAACCCACCAAAACGCAGAAGCTCTCAAGCGTTCACACTTCTCAAAAAGCCGCACAACAACCAAATCCAAACACACCCCATCATCATGGGAATCAGCCCCGTTCCGTTTTTCGCTCAAGAAGACTACTCACACTTCTACAACCTCTTTGCAGACACAGACAACAACAGCACCAAGAGAAAGCGTAACAGTAAAGAAGACGAAGGAGGAGGTGCAGAACAAAATGGGCACCATGATAATAACAGTGAAAGTGCTATCTTAAAGGACTTACTTGCTTCGCTCATTCTCTTGGAAGAGGAAGAAGCTCGAGAAGAACAGAGTAGAATGGTTGAGTCCCAACAGCAACGCGCCATGTTCAACGCCAGCTTCCAGAACCAGGCCCGGGCTATGGAATCCTACAAGGCCCAATCCCAAGCCCATTACGCCGAATCGGAAGAGCTCCAGAACAAAATAACCAAGAAAGCCCGTCGCGCGGTTGCTGCAGCTGCCAGTTCTGTTATTCTAAAAGAGACCGGTTCGGTTCAGGTTCAGGATCCGATTCAAACCGGTTTAGGGTCCGGTTCGACGGTTCAGCGGAGGATGTGGGTGAGGAACCGGTCGAAGGACTGGTGGGAGCAGATCAGCCGGGAGGACTTCCCGGAGGAGGAGTTCCGGCAGTGGTTCCGGATGAGCAGAGGCACGTTCGACATGATCTGCGAGGAGCTCGACGCGGCGGTGACGAAGAAAAACACGATGCTGCGCGAGGCGATTCCGGTGCGCCAGCGCGTGGCCGTCTGCATCTGGCGTCTGGCCACCGGCGACCCGCTCCGGCTGGTGTCGAAGCGGTTCGGGTTGGGGATCTCCACGTGTCACAAACTCGTGCTGGAAGTGTGCTACGCGATACGCGCCGTTTTGATGCCGAAGTTTCTGCAGTGGCCGGGCGAGGAAAAGATGAAGCGCGTGAAGGAAGAGTTCGAGGGCGTTTCGGGAATACAGAACGTGGGAGGCGCAATGTACACCACGCACGTGCCGATCATCGCTCCTAAAATAAGCGTGTCGGCGTATTTTAACAAGCGGCACACGGAGCGGAACCATAAAACCAGTTACTCTGTAACGGTTCAGGGCGTGGTTGATTCCAAAGGCGTTTTCAGCGACGTGTGCATTGGGTGGCCAGGTTCCATGCCCGATGATCAGGTTCTGGAGAAAAGCGCGTTGTTTCAGAGAGCTAACAGTGGGAATTTAAGGGACGTTTGGATCGTCGGAAACTCAGGGCACCCTCTGATGGATTGGGTGCTGGTGCCGTACACGCACCCTAATCTGACATGGACGCAGCACGCGTTCAATGAGAAGATTGAGGAGATTCAGGGCACTGCCAAACAGGCCTTTGCGAAGCTAAAAGCGCGGTGGGGGTGTTTGCAGAAGAGGACTGAGGTGAAGCTTCAGGACTTGCCGGTGGTGCTAGGCGCGTGCTGTGTTCTGCATAACATTTGTGAGATGAGGAATGAAGAAATGGATGGTGAGTGGGGGTTTCAGCTTTTTGACGACGAGATGGTGGCGGAGAACTGCATTCGCTCTGCTTCTTCCATGCAGGCCAGAGACCACATTGCCCACCATTTGCTGCACCATGCCCACTCTGCCACTACCTTCTTGTAACTCCACCTTCTTCTTCTTCTTCCTTATTCTTTTGGCTATGTTGCTGTAGTCACATCAATTAACAAGAGAAGCATATTAATTTCATTCATTAAATTCTTGAATATGTAGATTGTATAGACAATTTTTGTCTCATCAAAATATAACTAACATATTGTTCTGGAATTCTAATGGATTTGTTCTACCATCTTCTCCATGTTGTCTCTGATTTCCATTATACATATTACGTGTTGTTTGTGCTGTGTCCCACAGTGTCTGACCCCAAAAAGATTCGATTTCTGCTTTTGACTTTGGAGTCTTGTTGGGAGTTCGGATGCTGTGACCATCAGCACTCATTACTCCTTATTCATTACATGAGTGTAAAAATAATGTGATAAAATAGGAGTTGTTAAGAATGAGATATCTCTAAACGTTGAAAACTGTCACATTGAAGAATTAATTAGCTTCTTGCAGCCTTTGACTGATAGAGAATGGTCTGAACATGTGGATTTGTCTCCGGCTATCTCAATTGGTCCTACAAAGTATGGCAATATAGGTTCTAGAAATGGTGGAAAGTTGTTGTAAAGTGATAGCAACTTGTGTTTATTAAAATAGGTTTATTTTTCAGTTTAAGAATAATGGTTACTACAAATATCCTTAACTCAAGAGAAGAAGACAAGTTGAGTGCTAAATAAAAAACTCAAATATATATAAAAAATAAAATTGTTTTGGAGCATCTTTGCATTTGGACCCCTGGGGTTCTGGTCTTGGACCCATAATAATAAGATACAATAAAGGCTAATTCTCCTGCATCAGATCTAAATTTAATTCTCCCTGCATCAGATCTAGATCAATCTACCTACCTAGAAAATGTTTATTTCAACTTTAATTATTTTGGATTTTATATCAACACAAATAAGAGAGTTACAAATTTAGAATTGGGATGTGTCTTGTAGAATATTACCATTTCCAGAATATGACCATCAACAACACATAAATACATTACAGATGCAATTTGGAAGTTTTTTTTCATTTCGGATAAAAAATTCAAAAAAGATGACAAGGAGAATTTAGGATTTAGGTTGCATATCACAATTGATCTGCAGATACAATATAGAGGGGTTAATAAAGTTTTTAGCTAAGGTACCAAAATGGTGTCCCAACTTTTTTGAATATATGCTTGTATGATTTTATACTTTCATATTTTGATTAGGGCAGTTGTAGTTACCAAAATTGAAGATATAATGTCCCTTTTCATAATCATATATTTGTATGATAGTAAACTTGCATATTGGGACAATGTGCATGAAACATTTGTCTGCTTCAATATTTGTTTTTAACAATCATTTCTTTGAATTCGGTCAATGAATCTTTCCAGAAACAGATTGAATGAGGTAACTATCAGTTAATTTTCCTTCACTTTCATATTAAGAAGACCATGGAAATATGATGTCTTTTCCTTTAACCCGGTTTGGATTAGCATTTTATGAGCTGGAATTCTGACATGATTGTAATGGTATTAATAGACTGAACAACAACCAAATCAGAAAGGCCTAGATAGTGGTAAAGTGAAGTAAACCTTTTAAGCTGCATATTTTCGAGAAGGTAATGCCTTGGTACTTGGTGTCATAGGACTTCAACTCCTGGTAGAAGATGTCAACTTTGGTTTTGCACTTAAAAGTGTTCTTTTCATAATTTAAATAAAAAACAGTAAATTAATCATCTTACTCTTCAACTACACCCAAAATAGCAGTCATATTCTTGTAAATCTAATGTAGGAAGATAAGTTTTCCAATAGATACCACCATCTAGAAGAAAAAATTACTAATTAGTTTCATTTTTCTTTCTAAATTTTTAAATATATATAAAATACTTTTATAGTAACACAAGCACCAATAGTTTTATTGCAGTTATCTGTTCAAATTCTTTGACTAAACAATTTCTCACTGTAGAGAAAAGAGTTGGACAGTCATTGTTTGTGACAACTTGGAGCGGGTGCTTCAAGTCCCACATTGAGAGTGATTGCTAATTTGATGTTAAAGGTAGTTTAGCTAGCTATGAAATTAAATTTATGGTTTCTATTGAAATATTCTTTATACAGAGAAGAAACACATGAAAATCAAAATAATTTGCATGAAATATAAAAAATAACTTTTTTAGAATTAAAAACATTGTGAAGCGATTATCTGTAAAAAATTCATATAATCAATTATGCTTTAAATATAATCCATACATAATATATTTACAACGTTATTTATGTATCCATGCTTTCATTAACATTTTTTTATATTATAATAAAATAAATAATTAAAATAATAAATAAAATAAAATAATTTAATATTTATCAATTCACATTTCTATATTATAAAAATAATAAGTAAAAAGAAAACATTAAAATAGTAAATAAAAGAAAGTAAGTTAATTTGAAATTTTATTAATACATCTTATTATAGTATAATCAAATAAATAATTTAAATAATATAAAATTAATTAATTTTATATTTTATAAAGTAATTTATTTTAATATATTATTATTTTGAGGTATAATTTTTTATGTATTGAGATTTGATAATAATAGTGAACAAATTCGTATTTCCTTTTTTATGCCCAAACAATACATTAAAAAGAGTGAAAATGTTATATAAATTCTTAAAATAACAATAACTTTAAAGAGTAAAGTCGGTTGAACATTTTGTTGTTCATTTTAATTGACTTTTGGTATTTAAGATGAAGGTCTTTTTATATAGGTGACACCTTTGTGAAGAATCTTGCAAATGCGTAATTACCATCCTTAATCACCATGAGTAAAGTTAGTTACGAGTTTATTGTAACAACCTAATTACCATCCTTAATCAAGATTTACATTGTTAAACAAACTAAAACTAGTAATCAATAAAAGAATTGAGCTCAAACAAGATCCATAAATAATTTTGTTCCTCATAATAAAGAGAGTATAAATAGACATTATAAAACATTTAAGAGGTAGATTCAATTGCATTAATTACTCATTAAAATACTTTACTTACTTGAATATGAGAGTGCTTAGAGATGCTTTTGATTGAAAGAATCTCACAAGAGGTCAAAAGGAAAAACAATATTTAATAATTAGGATTGAAATCTTATTTGGTCCATGTAATAACAACAATAAATTTTGACACAATAATGAATTTAAAAGAAAAATATTTTACATTTATTTTATAGGAAATTATTTTCTGAGTTGAGAATATTAAAATAAAGGCTAAACATATTTTAGAATCTTTGAAGTTTAAATTTGAAAAAGAAAATGCATTAATTTTAAAGAAACTTAAAATTGAATCAACCTAAATGTTAGCCTAAATGGAAAGTATTTTATTGAATTTGGAGAAAAAAATCTTGAAAATTAAACAAAAGCAAAAACAAACTTCTAAAATTAGAAAAAGGAAATATTTTAAAGGTAAAAGCTTTGCAAATGTAAATAAAGTTTTCAAAAAAGAAAAGAAATACACTAAGTAAAGTCGTAAAGAACTAAAATAGTTTGATAATTGCAAGAATGGAAAAAATAAGTAATTATTAATGGTGTGTTTGGATTGGAAAAGAGATTTGAGAGAGTGAATTTAGATTGATTTGAGAGAAAAATGAAGTTGTTTGAATTGTGATATGTTATAGTAGATTTGTGAGAAAAGTTTATTGAATTTTGTGAATGATATGATGGTTTTGTGAAAAATTTAATTTTTTAAAAGGTATAAAATGTATATTATAAATTAATTTTAATTTTAATATTATTTATTTTATCATTATTAATTATTATATATAAGTTTTAATTATAGTTATTATTTCATAAATTAATTATTAATATTTTATTTTAATTATTATTTTATATATTTATTAATATTTTAATAATAATTATTATTATTTATGTTATATGAAGAAAGAACACTGATTCATGAGTTCAAAAGACACATTTTTCGCAATTCTTTGCATATATGCAAAGAAAGAACACTCATACAGTTTTGCCTTGATTTTTGTATTTTAATATTTTTTATTTATGAATTTGTTTGTTTTCAGTACATATTTTCGTCTTCAAAAATTCCATCCTTGTATACAAACGAACCATAAGAATGCATAAAACAATTGTATAAACTTCATACGATATAGGATATAGGTAAGTATTGACAATTTATGTAAAAATGTTCATCTTTGATAATAAAATTAAACATCTCCTTTTATAAACTCATTATCAAAAGTTTTTTTCTAAAGGGTTAAATATGTTTTTTTACAATACAAAATTGATTTTCGATCTAAATTTTAGACTATCTAAATGTTTGTAGTATGAAAATGATTGAGATGAGTTATTCTGAACATGAAATTGGTTCAATTTGAAGTTTCATTTCATCAACCCATTGAAAGTAATTAAATCAAACTTAAGTCTACAATCAAAACAACAATAAATATTAAAAAAAACTATAAATCTTTTAAAAAATTAACAATCATTTTACAGTAAGAAAGATCATTTTCAATCATTCTCTTACTAAGAATCTTGGATAATATAAAATTTAAACAAAAAACAAAAATGATACAGAAAAAAAAAATATTTAACCATTTTCTAAAATATCAATTACTAGAGCAACAACTATCCTCTATGTTTATTTGTCACCTTTTCCCAAGACACCCATTTTAGTAATAACTTATCACGTTTGTTTCCATCAAACTAGAAGTCTTATCTCACACATTGAGATTTTACACTTTCTTAACTTACTTTCTTCTTATACTTAAATGATTACTCTAACATTAATGAATTAGATAAAGAGTGATATTAGTTTGTTCACGAAAGTTTCTTTGGGATATAAAAATTAGTTGATTAACACGTGCTTCGATTTGAACTACAAAAACTCTTATTTAACTACGTAATGGAGTCAGATTTAATTGTTTATAGTAACTTTTCCACCTTTGGATTCATAAATAAATAATGGTGAGAAATTGATGGTTGGGAAGTTCCCACAGAGCAGCACCTGAAAAGGGTGAATCTTACGTTGTAACCTCGGATTCATCGACATCAGGGTTTGTTCCGAACTAAACACAGTTCCAATCATAGCTCAACACTTGTCGGACACAGAGAGACACAGAGGAGTCTTAATTTGTGTTCCTTGTCAGAACCATCACAATTCACAAACCACAGAGAAAAGAGAGGGAAGAAAAGAGAATAATTTTAATAATAATATTAATACTAATAATAATAATAATAATAATAATAAAAAGGTGAAAAATTGAGAAAGAGGGGGTTGGGAGCATGGAGAATCGCAGGATGGTGCAATCGGTGCATGTTAAGGAGGAGGAAGATAATAACTTGGGGGTGCTGGAAGAAGAGGATCAAGCAGATGTGGGGTCCAGCATAACCTTGGAGAGGGTTGCTGCAGCTAAGAAATTCATCGAGGACCATTACAGATCTCAGATGAAACTCATCCAAGAACGCAAAGAGAGGTATCTATACAAACACTTTCTTTTTTCTTCTTCAATCTTATGCTAACATCGTTTCTATTTCCTTATGTGTTATGGGGGGCTCTTAGTTCTTTCTATTTTGGCTCATGCTTTATGGTGGAAATGCCCTTTTATTGTGATGATCTTTTGTAGACAACCATTTTGTGAGACCATTGTAGATGACAAAGTTTTGTTGTCATGTTTATTAATTGTTAATGTAAATTTGTTGATCATAATAAGGTAATGTGTGTGTTCTGAGGAAGTTTTGTTACGAGGTTCAAATCCTTCTCTTAAATGATTTGTCTGTGTTGAATATACGTATTGACAGCGACACTCGTAGGACACATATCGGTGGAATGTTAAATTCAAAATATATTTGTTGGATTTCTAACAATTCTAGCATAATTCTAACACAATTTTAAAAATGAGAAATACATTAATTTTCTAAAAACTCAGACTTATTGTATAGATTTTTATTATGATTAATAAATCCTTTTGAACTAGTCATTAAAAACATTTTTCTGCTCTAAAAGATTTTAAACATACTTATGCACATAAATCTCTATTGTCAATTTATATAATTCATAATTATATAATATATAGATTCGTATATTGTATCCTACATTTTAGAGATTATATGTATCTTTGTGTCCGTGTCGTATCAGTGTCTATGTTACATAGAAGCTTTGGCTGTTTGTTAAATGGTTACATTGCATCTTTAGGGTGTGATACCTGCATGCTTTAATAATAATGTTGATTAATTCTAACTGGTTTTGTTGATGAAATTTGGTTTACAAGGAATCCTTGACTTTATTTTTTCATATTGTATGAATGGGTTGGATGAGATGAAAATTTTCTCTGGGGATTTGCATTTTTATGAGCATTCTATCTGGATTCTGAAGAGTATTTAAGCCTTTCTTTCTTACCATGCTCTTTGGTACCACAAAATGTTCATGAATCTATTGATGTATGTTTTTGTATGAAACTTTATTTTTCATTCAAGTTATTTCTTTTTAGTAGAGTAGTCATGCTCAATGAAGGGACTTACATTTATTTAGTCATCTTGCTTTGCTTTCTAATTTTGAAAGTATTTTGGTAAGTTATGGGCATGATTTTAAAATTTGCAGGCGTTTACTGCTAGAAAAGAAGTTAGCGTCTGGTCATGTACCAGAAGAGGAACAGATCAATCAATTGAAGGATTTAGAGAGCAAGGAAACTGAGTATATCCGGTTAAAAAGACATAAAATATGTGTTGAAGATTTTGAACTTCTAACCATTATTGGTAGGGGAGCCTTTGGGGAGGTAGAAATATATATGATCATACTAGATAGTTCCTTTTTTTTTATTGTGTGTTGATGTTTAAACGCGGTATTCTGTTTATATTGGCAATCTGGATCATGGATGATACCCAATTCAACTGAATCTTAATAAATCAAATGTGATGTATAGTTAGGAGATAATTATTCCATAACTAGGGTAAATTCCATTTTATATTTATTATAACATATTTGATTTTTTTATTGATTTAATTTGATTAGTATAACTTTAATTACCAATATTTCTTTCCTTAATTAGGTTGTAAATACAAATTTAGTCTGTAATCACATTTGTAAACACATTTAGAAATACATTCAATCTTTTTCTTTCAACTTGGTATCAGAACTCCCGAATCCAAGGAGACTCTGCTCTTGCATTTTCTTCGGGCAGTCTTCATTGCTGTAATCTTTTTTTTCGAGCAGTCTTCATTGCTACAACCTTTTTTTTCGAGCAGCCTTCATTGTTGCCACCTTTTTCCATTGACCACCACCTTGCACCGTTGATTGTCGACGGCTGTCGTTGACCACCACCAGAAACAACGAGTTTTGTGAACGAGACCATTACCACTAGATTTGGATTTCGCCGATTTGGAAAGCTCAGTCGGATTTGAGCTCTCATGGACTCCCTTAGTAAAACATCTAGCTCTTGTTCCTTAACTGATACAAACCAAATCAACTCACATTATTAACCATGAGTGGTAAGAATTGTAACTTCTTATCCTTTGATGTTTCTAGCATTGAGACTCTGGTGCTACTGACATATGACACCTCATTCCTCTTATTTTTCATCCTACATTGCTTTATCTAGCAACTAACTCATTAATGGTTGCAATATCCCCGTTACCGGTTGTGGTAATATCCACCTTCAACTTTCCTTTCTTTTAAAAAAAATGTGTTTCTTGTTCCCAAACTATCTAATAACCTCTTGTCTTGTCTATTCATAAGGTTACCCAATATTTAAATTGTGCAGTAGTATTTTTTCATTCTCATTGTGTTTTTCAGGATCTTGCCACGGGAAAGACGATTGAAATTGCTAATGAGCAGGGCAGGTTATATTACTTACATCATGAAGAAAGAAAGTGCCGATAAAAAAAAAAACATCATGAAGAAAGTAAAAAGTGTGCCAGATTACAAACACTCACTACTAATCTTCAGTCAGACCCTGAATCTTGATCATCCTCTTAGATATGCCTCAACACATACATCTTGGTCATCCTCCATTTAGTACCTTAAAGTCTTTATTTCATGTTTTATTTACAAAAGTGTTTGTTGAACACCATCGAACAACCTTTCTTCCCAAGAATAATAGAAGTTCTAAACCTTTTGATCTTATTCATTCTTATGTATGGGGACCTTCACCTATTCCTAATATCTCGAGTGCAAAATAGTTTGTTTCATATATTGATGATTGTACTTGGGCTACCTGGATATTCCCCATGACAGATAAGTCTGACTTGTTTGTCAAATTTTATCGAATGGTTCAAACACAATTTGGAAACCCAATTAAGAGATTGCTTTCTGATAATGGAAGAGAATACGTGAATCAAAACCTTTCCAAGTTCCTTAAGGAAAATGAAGTTGTTCGTGAATTAACTAGTGTGAACACTCCTAAAAAAATGGAGTTGCAGAAAGGAAAAATTGTTATCTCCTTGAGATTACTAGAGCTTTACTCATCCAAACTTCTGTTCATAGTTCTTACTGGGGAAGCAGTTCTGACTGTCACTTATTTGATCAATAGATTAGAGGGTGTTAGTCCTGATAAGCTTATGACCACATTATATCCTTCTATTCCCATTATGATTAGTCTTCAAATTCATGTCTCTGGTTGTCCTGTTTTTGTCCATGTTCATAGTTTTTATTGGGGTAAGTTAGATCCTCGGGCCATCAAATGTGTCTTCATTGGTTATGCCTTCAACAAAAAGGGATACAAATGTTATCACTCTCAAAGTTGTAAAGTCTATGTCTCCAATGATGTTACCTTTCATGAAACAAAGTCCTTTTTCCCTAGTTCTCAGCTTCAGAGGGAGAGTATTCAAGAAGTTAAGGTCCTTGAGTTGTCACTTTTTCCTTTGTTGCAAGATTTCATTCTTATGGAGGATGACAAAGACACTGCGCCGACATCATTATGAGAGAAGAATAATGAGGACAAATATTTTGGGATACAATATTGGCGAAGGCAACAAGAACTCGTTCTAATCGAACAATAACTTCAATTGTCAAAACCGTAGGTAAGAACTCATACCCGTGAGACTCTTGAGGACACCTTAAATACCGTTTTTGAACCTAACCTAGATGATTTACCTTTTGCCTTGAGAAAAGAAAAAAGATCTCGTGTCAAATATCCCATATCCCAATTTGTGTCTACAAAAAAGCATTTTACGCAACACCAAAGTTTTCTTTCAACTATTGATTCTAGCAGAATCCCTATATCAGTACAAGAAGCCTTAAAAGATGAGAAATGTGTTTGAGCCATGAATGAAGAAATGGGTAAACTCACTCTACTTTTGGTCTATGTAGATGATATGATTATTGTAGGTGATGATGAGATTGAAAAACAAACTTTAAGAGAGAGATGATTGTTCAATTTGAGATGAAGGATTTTGGAAAGCTGAAGTACTTCCTTGGGATAGAGGTTGCTTACTCTGGACATGGTATCTTTTTTTCTCAAAGGAAATACATCCTTGATCTCCACAAAGAGACTGGTAAGTTGGGTTGTATGCCAATAGAGCAAAATCATAGGATTGAGAATGATGAGGAAAGTCCAATGGTGGAGAAGACACAATATCAAAGACTTGTCAGAAAGTTCATCTATTTATCATACACCATGCTAGACATAGCTATGCAGTTAGTGTGGTTAGCCAATTCATGCATGATCCAAGAGAAAGGGACTTGTAGACAGTAAATAGAATTATTTAAAAAGTACTCTCTAGGGAAATGATTGTTATTCATAAAAGTGGAAAACTTATCCATGAAAGTATATACTAATGCTGACTATGTAGTATCAATTATTGATAGGAGATCCATCACAGGTTATTTCTTGTTCTTAGGTGGAAATTTGGTGACATGGAGGAGCAAGAAACAAAATGTAGTTGCAAGATCAAGTGTAGAGGAAAAATTTAAAGGCATGGCTCAAGGAGTTTTTGAACTATGATGGATGAAGATCATTGATGACATCAAAGTAAAATATGAAGCTCCTATGGGACTGGCGTGTGATAATAAGTTCGTCATACTATTGCACACAATCCAGTTTAACATGACCAAACAAAGCACATAAAGATAGATTGACATTTCATTAAGAAGAAGTTGGATAATGATCTTATAGTTACCGGGTACATGGCATATATGTTCACTGAGGGACTTCCCACAAAATCATTCAAGCATCTTACTTGTAAACTGAGAATGATAGATATATATTCACCAGTTTGAGGGGGAGTGTTGCGTAATTAGAAGATAATTATTCCATAATTAGTGCAAATTTCATTTTTTATTTATTAGGACAAATTTGATATCTTTTGGTGATTTGATTTGATTTGTATAACTTTAATTACCTAGTATTTCTTGCTTTAATTACCTATTATTTCTTTCCTTAATTAGGTTGTAAATAATTTATAAATTTAGACTGTAATCACATTTGTAAACACATTCAATATTTTTTTTCAACTAAATGCTTACCATAAGGTTCTCCTTGTTGAAAAAGCTAAACCTTTTATGTGTATCCTTTGTTTATTTTTGCACAATCTATGTTCCTAAGAATATAACTTTCTGAAATACAGTCATAGAATATAAAGTCATGATCTTGCAATGATGTTTTGTTCCTCATGCAATTTGTTTTTCTTCTTCATCTTTTTTATCCTCTCAATAAAAGAGAAATCACTTAGTTTGGAAAGACTGAAAGGCTGGGGTGGTGACAATGAAGCCAACAATGTTCTCTAAGGTTAGGATTCCAAATGTGAGTTTGAATCCCATATTTAGTAAAAATGAGTTAGATGAACAATATATAAGAAAGAAGACCTACAAACCATGTTTTGGGTTAGAGGTGGTGTCTTGATGTCTTATATGGAACGCTCATGGCTCATTGGTGCCAAATGTCCCTAGCGTTCCCTTCGCACGAACCCTACAAAATGGTTTGATGAACATGTAACGAACATTTGAATGGGTGAAGAATCCTGGATTTGAGGATTCCTTATATCAAAAGTCTTTCTGACAAGAGTTTCAGGTAAGTGTGTCTCGGTGCAAGTGACTCACTTGAAGGGGAGATTGTTAGGATTCCAATTGTGAGTTTATGTCTAACATTGAGTAAGAATGGGCAGATGAGTAGTATATAAGAAAGAAAAACCCACAAACTCATTGTCTTAAGGTTTTGGGTTGGAGGTGGTGTCTTGGTCTCTTATATGGAATGCTCATGGCTCATTGGTGTCAGCAAGAACCCAACATCTAATAAATAAAAGTCTGTACTAATAAAAACTAACATATTACTAACTAACATTTGTCGATCAAAATAAAAATATGCTACATTTTACAAATGACTAACAATCATGAACAAAAATATATGGTGTTGGAGAAAAAATTATTTTCAAGGCTTCTCCGCCTAAGGTTGGATACCATATTAGATAGAAGATCATGGAGAAAACATAATATGTGAATACCCTATTTATTCTACTAAGTACTATGGTAATACAAGGTAAAGTATAAAGTACATTAATTAAGATAGGTAGAAAGAAAAGAAAAAAAAAGAAAAAATACTCCTTTACATAAAGGTCTACAATTTTATGGACATTAAAATTGATGGGACCTTGGATATTATGAGGTGCCTAAGTTTTACATCAAGTAGTATGAAATGCTTGGTGGAGTTCTTAAGTGGCATGGTTCTCCCCCTTGACAACTAGCTTTTAAGGGAGGGTTCCCCAAGTGCTTGGGTAAATGTAGTGGTCTAAAAAAAGAGCTACCATGGAGAGAATAACCATCAAGGTAGAGTGAAGCATTGTAGAGTGCATCCACTATGACATCAACTCTCAAGGGTGGTGCTATGGTAGAGACTTGGGTATTATGAGGTGTGTAAGTCTCAAATCTAGTAGTATGGAATGCTAAGTGATTTGATTGTCTCCCATGACAACTAGCTTTAGAGAGATGATTCCCCATATACTAATAAAAAAATACTAAATTTTGTGTACAAGAAATTATGTGAGTGAGAGGATCTTATAAACTTCAATTTTCATTGGAATAGGAAAATAAGTTATTATTGTTATTATTTCAGACATCTTTCTATTGTAAATGATATGATGTTAAAACAACACAAAAATGAAAACTGTGTTCCAGCAAAAAAAATAGAATTTCTTTATGCTTTTTTCCTTCCTCAATTCATTTAGGATTCTCAGAATATGTCAGCTAATCATGGATGCTAGAAATAAAATGTAGATTCCTCACTAGTTATTATCTAAACAAAATGATGGTTTGAATTGACTGTTGATTATACTTTTACCAAATAGCTTTTCTTTAAGTTCTTCCTTTCTATTTTGTGTCATTCAACTATCATATTCTTATCTCTTTCCTTTTCTTCTAAGAGTTAATCTTTGATTATGTATGCTAGTATTAAGTAATGTGTGGTTTTGTGGGTTTTGGATTGCCTTTACTTTTGTTTGTATATCTCTGCCATTGAAAAGCTGTTAATTATTCCACATGGTTTCACAGGTAACACTCTGTCGGGAAAAGACATCAGGTAATATATATGCCATGAAAAAGTTGAAAAAGTCTGAAATGCTCACCCGGGGACAGGTGAGTCTTGATATTTTCTTTGATTGAATATGAAAGTTTGTTGTTTACATTCTTCAAGTGATTATTAGTATTAAAAGAAAAGAAAGAATAGGTAAATCTCTTGTGCATATTGAACAATCGGCGACGGCGGCCTCGATGAGGCGGTGGGGCGGTGGCTGGAAAATTTCAATAAATAGTGGGTTCACCAATAAAAATTGAACCCTAACCCTATATGTTCAATATACACAAGGAATTTACCATATTCTTTCTTTTCTTTTAATATGGTATCAGAGTCTATCCTAGCAATTGTTTGTTAGACTTATGAGGTCACTCGCTATCAGGCCGTTATCGGACTACCCATAATATATAGTCTCACACACAAGTTGGTAACCTCGGCGGGTTGGTTGGAGATCCTACATGGATTAGAGATTAGAACATTTCATAGTATATAAGTGGGTGCAAACCTCACCTTATAAGCTTATTTTATGATGTTGAGTTAGGCTTAAAGTCCACTTCTTAATAATTTTAAGAAAAAAAGAAAGTTATTTTTGCTATTATTTTCTAAATTTCACCATCTGATTTTTATGTTGCCTAATTTATGAGTTCAATTTCATCCTAGGTTGAGCATGTTAGAGCTGAAAGGAATGTACTTGCAGAAGTTGCCAGTGACTGCATTGTGAAACTCTTCTACTCTTTTCAAGATGAGGAACACTTATACCTCATAATGGAATATTTGCCCGGTGGTGATATAATGACTTTGTTGATGAGGGAAGAAACTTTGACTGAAACTGTGGCTAGATTTTACATTGCCCAAAGTGTTTTGGCCATAGAATCTATTCATAAACATAACTACATTCACAGGTTTGCATTTTTACATCTTGAATTATAATCTTCTAGTTATAAATCATAGTTCTTAAGCTTCTTCCTGTTCCCCCAGAGATATAAAACCTGACAACCTTCTATTGGACAAAAATGGTCACATGAAGCTATCTGATTTTGGTCTGTGCAAGCCACTTGACTGCTCAAGTCTATCATCTATTCATGAAATGGAGATCCTTGATGATGGGAACTTATATGATACCATGGATGTTGATGGAGCCTTGCCAAATGGCAGAAATGGTAGGCGCTGGAAAAGTCCCTTGGAACAACTTCAACATTGGCAAATAAATAGGAGGAAGCTGGTAATTGCCTTCTGCCCACACTCAAGGTTATTTGATGCATGGCTGGTTCTTATTTTTTATTTCTTACAAATTCATAATAGCAACATGACAGTATCTAATTGATCTATAAGATAAAAATGGTAGTACATTTAACTTAGAGGTAGTTAAACATGTGCCATGTATTGTATGAGCATACTAACCCCATGCCAGCAACATTCTTGGACAACTTAGTCCAATGAGTGTAATTGTGAATCAATGTAAAGAATGAAAAGATTTGTAATTGTTTATTTTGCACTCAGATGGTAAAATTCCTAGCTCTTTACATAGAGGTCTCATGTTTCTCATTAGTGGTCAATGAATATGTGTGGTAGTTGTTAGTTGTCTCATTGGTGCATGAAATGTTGATTTCAATTGCATATCCTTCTTCAGCTTATCTATTTATTTCATGGCAGGCATTTTCCACTGTGGGAACTCCAGACTATATTGCCCCTGAAGTATTACTGAAAAAGGGTTACAGTGTGGAGTGTGACTGGTTTGTTTTTATATTTTTCATTTTCTGTCACTTGAGTTGCATCTATCCATTTCCTGTGTTAATAGTTTTGTCATTTTGAAGCTCAATATTCCAAGTTTTCTATCCAGACATTAAAGACTCTAGAATGAATTGTTCTGGAATAGGTTAATGTGTCACGCAATATACCTTTTTGCCATGTAGCATAGGCAAACAGATTGAAAATGGTTCAGAAAAGGAACTTCTCTAGTTTTAAGAAGTTGTCATGACATTTTGGATTTAACGTGCATATTCCATTAAGTAGAGATCATGAACCATTTAATCATCTTTCTTAAAGAAGGGTTGAAGCATTGTAACCCATTCCAAATGGTTTTAATTTTAACCTTACATCATTATTCTTTATAATTCTTTTTACCTGAACAAAATTATGGTTCCCATGTAAAATATATTTTGCTTAAAGAGAAATGACATCCTTTATGATGAAATATCTTCCTTATTGACAGAATTCTAACTTGCTGCAGGTGGTCTCTTGGTGCTATAATGTATGAAATGCTAGTTGGATATCCTCCATTTTACTCTGATGATCCTGTAACAACGTGCAGAAAGGTGAGAAAACTGCACATATATAAAGAACATGTTTCTGCACACATTTCAATGAACTTCTATCATACAAAGATAAACTCTAATAATGGATACTTTGTCTTTCTGATTATTTAACTTTGGATGTCATGTGATTCATTCTTAAGTCTCACTCTTGCTTCTTAAATTTTTCTTGTGTTTTTATAATTATTTTGTGTATATCCTTATTCTCACTATAATTTGTCACAGTGCTCATTATATTAGTATTTAAGTGCCCTATTTTTTCAGAAGCACTAACAGTAACGGTTGAAATTATGTCTACTTCTTTTGCCTTGGTGATGAGTATCTTCAGATCGTGCACTGGAAAAATCACTTGAAATTTCCAGAGGAGGCCAGATTGACACCTGAAGCCAAGGATCTAATATGCAGGTTGCTTTGCGGTGTTTCACATAGGCTTGGCACTAATGGAGCAGAAGAAATTAAAGTGTGTAAAATGTGTTTGTTTTGTCTCCTGTAATACTCTATTGTTAAGTCATAATATTGATGGATAATATTACTGGTTCTTAATTGACCAGGCTCATCCTTGGTTCAAAGATGTCATATGGGACAGGCTCTATGAAATGGAGGCAGCATTTAAACCACAAGTCTATGGAGAACTTGACACTCAGAATTTTATGAAATTTGATGAGGTACTAATAAGACTATTATGATTTGGGAATGCTTCTATTCTTTATCAGTGTGCCTTGTCTACACCCATGATGTGTTTTGTATCCATGACTTTCGTAAACTAACTATAGTTGACTAGCATTTTTTTCCTATTCAAATTTACATAACAAAGGGTTTAACAAGCTTTTTTCTGAATTTAGCAGCTTTATTTTCAGTATAGCCTAGTTTATCTTCATTTCTGATTTTCCCTGCACTTATCTTCCTGCCAAAGATTTAGAGAATAAGGTCTAATCTTTTTGCTCTGAGGGCTCTATGGTGTTTCTTTCCCTCCATGCATGTCTCTGTAAGCAAGTAATGAAAGATAAGCATTTCGCCACTGATATATTACTCAAATTCCACATTGATCTTTCATTATGTGATCATTAACCCCTAATTATTTTGTATTGTTTGCAAAACCCCCATCTCCCAAATAATCCAAAACTGCACATATTTAGAAAATTTGGATTAGAAAAACTGACTAGTGAGAGAAATGTGCTAATATATCAATACTGTGCCAATCTCACGCATTTATATGCAATCACACTACCCCTCATCATAGTTGCAATGTATGGCTACATATAGTATTAGTTAATTTACCTTCTCACTTACTTTCATATTTCGATGTCCATTTTAGTGGCTGGAATTCTGACATTTTTGTAATTAATTGTGTTAACAGGTTGAACAGCCAAAAGCAACTAGAGCTGGATCTGGACCCTTCAGAAAGGTAGAAGCTTTATTTACTTGAAAGAATAAGATTTTTCAGACTGTAGTCAATTAACTTGCCTCTGATGTTCGCTTTTATGTATCATTCAATTCAGAGAGGAAAATATTTATATCACCATAATAATCCTTAGTCCAACATTAAATATGTTGATACTCAAATTTTCGTCCAACCGAGATCCAAGAATAGCTGCATGAATATGTAAGGAAATAACGGATTTCCTAGTTATATATATAATATACAATTATATTTTCTATTTACCTTATTAATGTGGATTAAATGAGTAGATACCAATAGTCTAATTAAGGGATTATGGGAACCCTAATTAGCAATATAAATATAGACTATTGGTTATGGTCCCCTATACACGAAAAGAACAAAAGAACACACGTTCTCTCCCCATCAAGAAGAGAGACTAAGGTCCCATAGAGGAATTAGGTTATTTGGTTGAGGAAGACCACAAACCTCCTGTTCTTGATAGCCCGTAGAGATTCCACAACAATCGGTGATCATGATCCGGTATTTTAATTCATATTCTTGATAATTGGCATGAAAGACCTTGTTATATTTTCTAATTCTATAATTCGAAAATAGCCAATTAGTTTCTCTCTCTTGATGGGGAGAAGAACGTGTGTACCAAGCCTATATTTATATTGCTAATTAGGGTTCCTATAATCCCCTTAATTAGACAATATCTACTCATTTAATCCAAATTAATAAGGTAAATAAGAAATATAATTGTATATTATATATTACATATATAACCCATAGGAAATTCGTTATTTCCTTAGAGAATATGTATCTATGGAACTTGCACATTACTTTTAGTTTCAAGCAATCATCGTAATATTGTTTTAGTTCTCAAGGGAACAATACAAAAAAATTCTCTCTAAAGATATGGCATATTTTCAAGGTTGATGATGCTTCAGAAAAAAACTTTCATTTGCTTCACACGGCTTTCCATTAATCATGAGCACCTACACTTTTTCATTAATCATCGGTTGTAGTTGTTTAACCTGGCCAAAATTAGTTCCAGGATAAATATACATCGATCTATGTTCTCTCCTTACAGTTTATTGTATCCTCTTTGTTAACAGAAGCTCTTAACCACTCAAGATCTCAATTTTGTTGGTTATACATATAAGAACTTTGCTGCTGTCAAGGGGATGCGTCAATCTAATGGTAGGTATTGTTTCCCCCGAAGTATAATTCTACAACATCAATTTATAAAACTGCATTTGTCTATTGTTTTTGTCAACGATTAATCTGTGTACCAGATCGGTTAATTAATCTTATCTGCCCAAAATCACTCTTGGATTTACAAGTACTGTGCATTGTGATATGCTTTAGAGACCTCAGACCTAAATATTATATAACAAACTAGTGTATGAACATGTAACTGTTAAAATAATCCTTCTTTTTATCTGTAACTCAGCTTTCCATAAAGCTGCTTTTTTTATGTTCTATCTAGAAGGGTCATAGGTTACACTACCTTTTACGTATGGATACAATATATACACAAGAGACTCAACAAGTTCTCTAAATAGGAAATGTTGTTGGTAAATACTGTTAGAAAAGAAACAATTGTAAACTTTTCATGTATTCTCTTATTCCCTCAATAAAGATTTGGAATCTTTCTTCTCAAGGTTCCTTCATTTTTGGATGTTCTTCGTGTTATCAAGGCACCTAGAATTACATTCATTCATAGCTATTAGAGATCTCTCAACTAAGGATAAGGACATTTCATAGTATATAAGTGGATGCAAACCTAATCCCTATGAGTCAGTTTTATAAAGTTGAGTTACGCTTAAAGTTCACTCCTTAATATGTTATCAGAGTCATTTAGAGTCTATCCTAACGAGATTTTGTTGGACTTATCAAACAAGAACATTTCATAGTAGATAAATGTGTGCAAACCTGACCTTATGAACCGATTTTATAAAGTTGAGATTTTGTACATTTGGAAGTGCGACTGGCAGAATTAGCAGGCTCAATACAACGTACCCTCAATGATTCTTTAAAGGATACACATATTCTCGTGGGACAAGATTAGCAAGAATTGGTTTTTCCAGGTTTAATGGTGATAATGCGAACCAATGGATTTATGAATGAGAGAATTTCTTCTTAATTGACCTTAACATGAGGATGTTCAGGTGCAATTAACATGAGGATGTTCAGGTGCAATTAACATGAGGATGTTCAGCGGCACCCAACTCTTGCCAAGTTTATGAATTGTTCCGTGCTATCTTGGAAGGCTTATAGAGGGTTGGTGAGAGAAATATTTGGAGATGTGTGTGTTGATCCAATGGCTGACTTGATAAAAGTATGACAAACTAAATCTGTGGGGCGAGTATTATGAAGAGTTTGATTAAAAATACAGAGATTGATTGTCACTGTCCAAGAGAAGTTGCTATCTATGGATATTTATGTTGAATTTATCAATTTCCTCATGAGTTATGACTTATGCGAATGTTTGCTTATTATAAGTGTAAAGTAGCACACACGTTGCATCAGATATTTCATTTCATTTGATCTCATGATATATATTTTATAGATAATAATGATTATAACCACTTTTTTGGAACGTGATACAGATCCAGGGAACATGTCACCACAGCGGACATCCATTGACTCTACACACAGTAATGGACCTAACTATGACAACTACTCCTCAATATTCTTTGTTTAAAACTGTTCTAACTGAACCATGTGCTCTAGGTGATTCTGGAGTAAACTATTCCAACTGAATGGACGTCACAAAGTCATAGATGGTTGCACCCTCTGGGAACACCATTTCGCATGTGAACAATGACCCTAATTTTTTTCTTTTCAATTTTCATGTATAGACCTGTGTAGCAAATAGATGAGCTTGGTGATGGGCAAGCCTGCTTATTTTTCAACCAAGTTTACCTTAACCTTTAGTGCCAACACCCACCTATCATGCACAACTTAGTGTACAGGGATATCTGCATCACTGGTAACTCCTACTATATGTGAAAGTTTTGAAGTTAAAAGTATTTGTAATCGTAAACTTGTCACTCTTCTTGACCACTTGTGCCGAGGTTAGCAAAGAAACATGTGCCATCACTTGAGGCAAGCAAATTCTCCTTGTTTTCCTCTCAACCCACCACTTTTCTGTCCCTAATGGTATCTAGACTTAAGCAACCTTTTGTTTCCATCAAGTTAGATGCAGGTCAAGTTGTTGAGTTATGACAATGTAATGTGTTGACATAATGGCAACATCAAGTGATATCAATGGCAGGTTAGTTCTCATTCCTATTAATGATTGTCATCACTAGAATTCTGCTTTTGCTGGCATTATACAACTTCAGAGGTCGTTGCGTGTGTCATGCCAACGTGAATGACAATAAATGTGCAAAATCTTTTGTATCTAAATTTCTGAAGGCTTCATTTCTTTACATTCTTTTTACAACGATTCGCTGATTAAATGTACTTTGGAAAAGACGTCACGAACATAATATATAGCATTCTTTTCTTTTAACCGTCCATTTACAATTCCATTGTCCTTTTTGTACAACCAATTTACATTTTTTAAGTGAATTAATATTATAAGGCTAATTTCACAAGAAGAAGAAAAAGTCCCAAAGCACGAAAGTCTTTTATACCGAAGCGATTAGTGGAATGATACGTAAAAATACCTGCATACCTGAGAAAGGAAGATGATACCATTATACAGTGTGATGTGGGTGACTCTGCTTGATGAGATGAGCTGAATCCTCAGACGGGCATGGCGTGATTTAAAGTCTGTTCATAAACATTGTGCATCTTTTAAAGTTTTTAGAAATGTATATTATTAAAGGTAAAGGTTGAGGTGTGGATTGTGGATGTAGAGATATAATTTATGTTGCATGCTTATGCTCACATAACACGAAATAATAGTCCCAGGATGTAATATAGCTTAGAAAATACATCCGTGTGGAAGTTGACTGTCAAATTATGTTTTCTTAAACCAGAAATGATTGTTCTTCACAAAGGGGGAAAATTATGCAAAACATTTCTAACACCAAAAGAGCTACAAGCGTATAAAATGGAGGTGCAGTTTAATAGCAGATGGGATATAAAATTCATAAGAACCATATCAGATTAAAATATGTATGTCTATACAAGAACCAAGAAATTGCTGTAATAGCTCCTATAGTGTACTAACCTGTCTCCCAATTCGAGTACCTAACGTGGGAAATAGGTCAAAGAAACGTACTATACCGCTAAGTAAGTCTTTATCATGGTTGCACCAGTAGGATCTGAAAGCAGATGTCTGACTAGAGACATTCTCAAGTTATTTGGTGCTATTATGAACATGTAGAAAGCAAATAATACAAGATCTGTAGAGGAGAGAGAGGAGCCAAGAAATCCCTGCCACATCCTGCGAGGAAAAACACTACATGATAATTCCATAGTAAAGCAACTTCTATCACAAAATTGGGAGGGCCTAGAGGGTTTGGGCAACAAGCAATGATGCCAGCTATTATGCATCGATACTTCAATCTTCATCAAGTATTCGTATTCGACACGTATCTGTATCCGATACTTTAAGATACTATACCGATACTAATTTATAGAGCACTAATATTTTTATGATGATAATAATTTATAATTTTTTATTTTAACAATGTTTAATAAATGTGATTTTAATTTGAATTTACATAATTACAATAATAAGTATATGTCATGTAGTTTTTCAGAATGTAAAAGTAGATGCAGAACAGATATACTTCGAGCCACAGATTAAGGTTTGATTAGAAATAAGTTCTTAAAAACACAGTTTTCTTATTCTGATTGATATTGTAATCTAATTGGATGTGTGAAAGTATTGGGGTAAATGGAAAGGACTAGGTAAATGGAAAGGCTTTAGTAAATTTCTTTTATATAGATCTCCTTGAACGTTAACATGAGATCCATGTGTTATATTATACTTGGAAAACATTATAAAGCACATCCCAATATATACATGAGAGCAAATAGATTGAAAATAGATCGTACCAATCAGGTAGGCAGAAGAAAGTACGAAAGAATGTTCGAATTCCCCCAATGTCCAGCTGCAGAATTAGAGCTAATCCAAAAAGAAAGAATGCCCTCTGCCGTTTCCTTTCTTGTGGCCAAAGTGTATTCCAAGCTGAAAGAAAAAGAAAATTCAAAATGCATATACCACAAGTAAAATGGTTCCAGATCACCATCAAGTATGAGTGTCAGCTTAAAAGTTTTGGCAATTTACACAACATTTATATAACAAAAATAATTTACAATTTTTTACGGTACAATAACTGATTTATGGGTGGGCATGGATGGGATGGGGTTTATATAAATCCTAGATCAAAATGTTTGAATTTTTTGAATTTAGTTTATATTTGAATTTAAGTCAGAAAATTTTCATATCGATTTAATTTGGTTAAAAAATTACATTCAAATTAATTTAGTAATTATACCATTTTGCTAAGTAATTAAAATATTTTTCCAAGATTGAATTGTTAATTTTGGAAGTGAGTGATCATATACCGTGACTAATAGCTCAGTGGTTTAAATAGAAGATGCAAGTGTTCAATGATTCTAACTGAAATTGTTTGTTCTTTTTTTCTTTTATGTGTTCCTTTCTGGCGTTGATTAATTACTTATTTTTATAAAACTTTTTGTTTTTTTTTATCTTGCGACAAATATGAGCATCTATGGATGTTGTATGTGTCTGTCCATGTCTAATATAATCAAGGCAAAAAAAAATCAGTAACCTTTAGTTTGAGGAAAGAAACAAAATAAGCATAGTTTACGCAATGTCAGAAACTGAACAACTTTAATATCTAAGGTTGTGATGATGAGTGTTCTTGATTACCTTGCATAGATAGATTATCCTTTCTTCTTGCTTGGGTAACAATGTCCTTGGCATGGCCATCTTTCAAAATAGTAGCAATTACTGAAGCATATTTTGGAGCTTCTGACAAAGATCTCACAACGGAGTAGCCTATTGGATAAAAACTGATATTGAATGGCAATAGATTAAATAAGCATATCCATTAAATGAAAATATGATGAAGTCGTGCCTGTGGCTGGATGCACCATGCTGGCGGCTGCACCAAATGCAAGGTTCTTTTGTTCTGTGTTCGGTAAGGACCCGCCAACTGGGATATAAGACCATTCCTACATTATAGATGAAAGGTAATTTCTTTTGTGCTCTCAACATTCAGATTCTGTCTCAAGAGATGTGCACTAGAAGAACTTGTACACATCATATTATTCATATATATATACACACACACACGAAGACATATTAGATTACTCCATGAATAACTCTAACAAAGTAATTCTATATCTACACACTTCGTTTTCTTTTAATCTAAAGTTAAAGATAACTTACCAAAATCATTAAGCTAAGAAAAATTAAAGAGTGAAGACGAAAGTATGGTTATTCTAGAGTAATTTAATTTCATTTATCTGAACAACGAAAGAAGAGAGATCAAGTTACTCCAACAATAAATACAACACCTATTCTATGTCTTCGTCTTTAATTTTTCTTAATTTTTAGTTAGATAAAGAGAAAATAAAGAGTGAGAATGAAAAACAACAATTTTAAACTATATATATATATATATATATATATATATATATATACATGCATGCGTGTAAAAGAGTGTATTAATAGGTTATGACAACAATGTCCTAAATACGTCCAAGTTTTGCAAGTATACTCCTTCTAAAAAATAAGATCTAATTGTTTTTAAGTAACAAATTATAATTCCAACTTCTTTAAATAAATGCAAAGTATTTCTCATGTTCTTTGAAGTGGACAAGACCGACTTCCTTATCCGGTTCAGTTGTGGTGTGAAGTCGATGATGCATAAAACCGGACAAAACGGTAAAACAAATTGGGTTAACAAAAAAATTTAATAAATCACAGTTTAACATTTAAAAAAATATAGAGCAACCTAAAATAGCAGGCTTTTTCTTTTTTCTTATAATTATAAACTTCTTGTTTTCAATAACTATTCATGTATATTCTTGAAATTTCAATTTAGATATGATACAAATACTTTATTTAAATTTTTTAAATATATTTTAAAGGGTAAATATTCAGACCAGTGCAATAAGTAAGCATATTTGTTTGAATTCCGCTAATAATTAAGATACATGTTTTTGGTATTCAAGAACTGTGAGTGTGTTTATTGAAGGGAAATTATAGTTAATATGCAATTAATTTTGATGGAATTTTTCTTTGTCTTATAATCTTATGTTTCATTTTATTTAACATCACAAAATTATGATACCAGTTATTTTTAATATTATTTTACATATTTTTATTAATATTAATTTAACCCGGTGCGATCCCACTTCGTAAACCTTGAACTAGTATGTTAGTCAGGTCAATGACGGTATGGTTTTAAAAACATTGTTATTTATAAAAGGTATAAGCTAACAAACTCACATAATACACACATACACACTAAACAATCGAACCTAGCATTTCAAATATCTTACCTCTTCGTAAGTTTTAGTAATTCTGATCCCCATTGAATGTAATCTCGAAAAGAGCTTCTTCTTTAGTAAATCAAAAGGCATTGCGTCTTTTGACGCTAAACAGGTTTCCTGCAATTGTCATTTTTACATAAAGTGTTAACAGAACTGTAACACGTAATGTAAAACACTAAACTAAAAATCACGGAGCAAACCTCAAAAAACACTCTTGTACGGGACATGGGCATTGCATAAAGAAATGTTGGATAATTTGCTTCTAGACCTTGAACATTTTTCTCCATGTAGTCTCTGTAATCCATGAAAACCATCAGATTTGGATCATAAGGATTGTTTTCCACCTGATATTGTAACAAGAAAAATGTCATTATAACAAGCTATCACATCTTATTTAACTTTCATTAATAAAACATATTAATTAACTTAATGGCATTAAAAAAGTATGACGAGAAGAAGCACCAATTTTGGTTTGATTTAACCGGACTTATAAACTGTGTTATTAATGAAAATGTATTGACACCAAATAGTCAAAGATATAAAAAAGTAGAACTTTCTAGGTCACAGGATCTAAAATTATGGAGATTGAGGAAATGAGAAAAGATTCTCAACAATTAATGTTAATATAGCATCAATCTAAACTAAAACTAAGTAGTAAACTGAAAAACAGAAACAGAGAGCCAGCCTCCGACCTCAACTTCCACACCGTAAGCTGTTTGAACAGAAACCTTTGGACCCCCGACCTCATATTGCAACAGTTTCCCCGAAGCAGCTCCTGATGCAACAGTAACAAGCCTATAATAACATGTCAGAAGTTACCATATATAATAGATAAATGGATAAAAAAAATAGAAGCGAGTGAGTGATCATACCTGCTGGGCACTACAATATCATATTCACAGACAATACGACTGTGACCATTGCTCGCCTCAATAATACTTTCTACTCTTGAGCTAAGATACGAGACACCTGACTCGACACACCTAGGGAAAATTAATATGAATCAAAAATCTACAAAAGTAAATAAAATAATTGTTATTAGGAAATTAAATTACAATTAGTAGAAATAACAGTGATACTAAATATATCGCCAGCAGTTGGACGATTGTACCTGCGTAACAATTCCTCGTGAAGCAGATGCCGACTGACACGTCCATAGGAACGTCCAATAAAAACGGGGTCCTTATTGTCGAGATAGATAATGGTATCCTTCCAAACATGTTCAATGCAACCTTCAAGTCCGAGATCTGAAATTAAAATAAATTATTTATCTATTCATAATATCAACTAAGCAAGTATGCGCTCTGGAAAAAAAAAATTAAGCATCTAACTTTTTGGTGCAGAACGTATAAAACTCCAAATTGAACACTTACAAAATATCAGAGTTTACTGCACATCAAAATTTATAAGCATTAAGAAATTCCATTAAAATGAGTTCAGCTTTGTTAGAAGCTTTTTTCATTTAACTTCCCAAAAGGTAAGATGCATAACTAAATTTTACTTTATATTAGTTTATAGAGAAATTGATGAATTAACTAAATTGCACGTCTTCCCGTCATCGAAACCTCTTGGTGACACCTCTGTTTGACTCACCAGACTTTTTTTGTCTCTGTTTCTGACCTCCTTCATCTGTTCAACAGGTCTTTTCGGTATCATCTTGTGATCCATTGATTATTTCTTTTTTCCTCTCAAAGTCCAGCTCAAGCTCAAAGTATAGACGACATTGTTCCACCAACTCTTCTCACATACCAGTGCGCCCGGCACAAATCACTCCTTCATCCTTGTCTAAAGATAAGCATGAGTCAAATCCTCTACCACCAAATTCCCATACCATGGATCCCTTATCCTCATCACCTTCTCCTGAATCTAATCATGTTCGGTCTATTGCTCTTAGAAAAGGTATTCGATCTACTCATAATCCATATCCTATCCAGTTTATAATTTTTAAGTTATCATCATTTCTTTCCTTCGTATTCTTTTTTTGTTTTCTCTTTGTCCACCATTATTGTTCATACTAATGTTCATGAGACACTTGGTCACCCTAGATGACGATAAGCCATGATTGATGAAATGCACTTGAACATTGTACCTCTTCCTCCTTGTAAGAAGCTTGTGGGTTGTTGATGAGTTTGTGCTATTTAGGTAGGTCCTACTAGTGAAGTAGATTGTCTCAAAACACGTTTAGTAGCTAACGGATAGAATTAAATTTATGCCATCGTTTATTGTGATACTTTTTCTTCTATGGCTAAGATTAGCATTGTTTGGGTTTTTCCTGCTATGGTTACATTCGTCACTGGTGTCTTCGCCAACTTGACATTAAGAATGTTTTTCTTTCATGGTGATCTAGAGATTTACATGGAACAACCTCTTGAATTTGTTGCTTAGGGGAGTCCGGTTTAGTTTGTAAATTACATGGGCATCTCTATATGGCTTGAAGTAATAATCTCAAGCCTGATTTGGTAAATTTAGTCATAGTGTGCAGATTTTTGGATTGAAGTAGAGTGGGACAGATCATTTAGGGTTTTATTGTCATACTTCTTCTGGGAAGTGTATTTATATTATGGTCTATCTTGATGATTTGTTATTACAAGAAATGATATTACTAAAAATGCTCAATTAAAAGAACATTTATTCAGCCACTTTCAGACCAAGATCTGGGCTATCAAAAATATTTTCTTAGTATTGAAGTGACACAATCAAAACAATGTGCAATCATTTCATTGAGAAAATACACTCTTGATATTTTGGAGGAAACAAACCTAAAAAGTTGCAAACTCATTGATAGTACTATGGGACTCAAATCAAAAGTTTATGATACCTAGGTAAACTTTTCTTAGACCCAGAGACATATAGAAGGTTTTTGTTGGAAAACTCATTTATCTCACCATAACAAGATGTTATCTTATCTTATCCAGTAGGAGTTGAGTCAATTTATGCAAACCCCCCACATTGATCATTATAATGTTGTGATTTGCATTCTCAAATAGGTAAAAGGGAACTCAAGACAGAGAATGTTGTATGAGAACAAGGGAAATACTCAACTCTTCAGAGTATTGTGCTACAAATTGGGGTGGTTGTGCCCTTGATAGAAGATCTACCACATGATGTGTATTCCTTGGAGGGAACCTTGTATATGGGAAAAATAAGAAACAAAGTGTTGTTGTTTGGTCTAGTGTAGAAGTTGAATATCGATATATGACCCTAGCTCATGTGAACTTGTGTGGATTAGATAACTCCTTCAAAAGTTGAAATTTTGTAAAAATGAGTAAATGAAATTGTATTATGACAACCAAGCAGCTCTTTCTATTGTCTTCAATCTAGAGTTTTATGAGAGAACCAAAGATATAGAGATTATATGTTTGTCATTTTGTTAGAAAGAAGTTGTTGTTACTAAATTTGTCGACTTTAATGAACAATTTGGAAACATTCTAATTAATCTCTAAAAAGACCTAGTATTCAATTTATACTTCCAACTGAGGGCAATGTTGAAATCTAATATTATTTTTATTATTATTTTCTTTGTGTGTACCAGTTTTAGGATTACGGTTTTAAGCAATTGTCTTGCCTCTTCTTTATATACATCAATAAAAGTCCAACAGTGTAGGTTGAATACAGTTTCTTTCGGTCATTTTATTTGTTCAAGATTACTTAATTGACAAAGTTACTATTAAAATAGTCAGCTCAAAATATTTTCCATAAACGTATGCTGTTTCTAGATGGTATTGCTAACAAAGGTAAGGGAAAGTGTTAATCCTAAACTTAGAGCTCTAAGATTTTAGAATAAAAGAATTTTCGCTTGAGTAGGAGCAAAATAGGATATATGTAATATAATTTTAGCAAGAAAAAGAAGAAAAATGCTTTTAACGCAAAATAGAAGATGTCATACCACAAGTTATAAGCTTAAGTATGGAATCGATAGTATGAAGTAATGGGAAAATTAATAAAGTTGTCAGTTCAAGAAACAAATCGAGGGTTTAAAGGAAGAAAGACGTCAAGGTTTATTTATAACCAGAAAGTACTGATTAAGCTCAAAAGGAAGTTTTATCGTACCACTATACAGCCACTTGAACTTTACGGTACTGAATATTAAGCTTTAAAAGGAAAACACATGAAAAAAGTTTATAGTAGTAAAAAGGAAAATATTAAGAGACATGTGTGGCGACAAATAAAAGATGGGATATATTAAAAGGAATTTTATGGTAAATAATACTTATGAGAATTTGATTTTTGGCCGCATAACGTGTAATCGACTTCATTTGTTAGGATAAGGTTTATTATCATTGTTCTAGTTGTCTCTAACCCGCATGGCCATATTGGCTCTAGTCCATATGCGTTAGGCTTGAGTGCGGTGAGCTGACACAAAATTTTAAATAAATATCACATCATATATAGATAGCATCAGTAACGGTGCAGCAAGAATGATACCTCTAAATTCGTCCTCCCACACACCATAATTATTGGTAAAAGGAAGATCCGGACCAATAAGCCCAACTTTTAGTCCCAACTTGGCCGATTCAGCAGCCAGAGCAAGACCAGCCGGACCACAACCAATCACAACTAGATCCAGTATATCATCTCCTATAGGTGGCAACTGCAAGAGTGGTTAACAACAGGTTCTTAGTAGTAAGAAAACTGAAATGCAAAACACAAGTTAGTTAAGTATAACCGCAACCATCAAAACTGGTCCATTATAAAACTTAATATGGCTTCAACAAATATAACGAAATTCCTCAGAAAAACAATACTCAATCACTTTATCATCAGCATATAATACCTAATTTACTTCATGTACGGATAACTATGCCTTAATATTATAGTTTGATACTATCCGTGAAGTATCTCTATTTTTTTAAAAATAATTATGAAAATCAAAAATAGAAATACATGAGAGAAAAAAACGTGTATAATATAAAAACATGGTCTCTGAATAAAAAAAAGTGTACTCTTCATGGATAATGTTTAAAAAATAAAATAAAATGTATAATACTATTCTGTATCGACAATTGGATACATTTCGTATCTAGTACATGTATGGTATCTGCTAACCATACAAGATGACTATTCAAACAAAAATAGAAGCTACAGTAACCTAAAAGAAAAAAAAAAAAAAAAAAAAAAAACCAAAAAAAAAAAAAATTAAAAAAAAAAAAAAAACTACAGTAACCTAAAAGAAAAAAAAAAAAAACAATCAAAGCCTAAAACAATATCCATTAAATTTTCAACCAAAAAAATAGCAACATAGCACAAAAATTCATCCAATCCTCGTGAACCTTTCAGAACATATCGATACTCTACATCCAACAGAAAACAACAAGAATCAAAATCCAAGAAATATGAGCCAGAGAACCAGAAACCTTATCCACGAGCTTGGATTGCATTTCCATGGCTTTGTTCTGTTGCATGTGTACGAAAACGAGTTCGGAGCCACCGGCCTTCACGTAATCCTCGTCATCCGCAAAGTTTTCTTTGGTCGCCACGCAACTCTCGCTCCCTGCCTTCGCCTCCGCCTTCAGCCACCGCGAGCGCCACCGAACGTCGTGACCGCCCGAGGCGGTTCGTCTTCTCCACAGGTTCTTCCTCCGCAACCTCAACCTCGACGAAGGACTCAGGCAAAACGCCATTGCCGCCAAGTTTCTCGCTGCAACGCACTCCATTTCGTTGTCGTTTTCAGTATTGGGCACTGCTTTGGTAGTTTCTATATCACTCCTTCCTCCTCACCATCACATTCAAGTCCTTGGGTATTTAAAGCACTCTGAAGATGCAGTTACGCCAACTCGATTCTTAAAACGACGACGTTCTCGGTATCACGCTAAACGTGTGCGAGTGTTTTTGCGATCGGTTCAGTTTGCTTTCTGTTTCAGAGGGATATGGTGATGCTTCGATTTTAATTTGCTGACATTTTAACAGCGATCCTAAACTTCCACGTGGCATACTTGGATTGGACGAATTTAAGAAAATGCTAGCCTTATCCAAAACGATTCGCTGCAAAAGTCTCCAAAACTAAAGTCTCCCACAAAAAAAATATGTGTGAAAGCAAAGCAATCTGAACCGTTCATCTGATTGCATCCAATGGAGTTCGATTTATCTATAACATTAATGAAGGTTTTATCATTTTATCCTTTAAATAATAGTTTTTTAAAACTAAAATAACTACTAAAATTATCTAAAAAAATATAAAAATTATTTCTATTTAATTTAATTAGATTATGTTATCCATTAATAAATAAAAAATCATCTATTTATTTATTTAATAAAATAAGTAATTATTTTTATTTCAAAATAACTAATTAATTTTTCATCCTTCAAATAATAATTATATAAATTTAATTTTATTTTTATAAAATTATATATATATATATTAATCTATAATATGAGATTCTTCTATTTGTTGTACAAAAAAAATTTACCATCTTACTCTCTAAATAACTATTTTTTTAAACTAAAATAATTATTAAAATTATATTAAAAAATTATAATAAAAAAATATATTTTAAATTATACTATTTTTAATTATTTATTTATAAAAATAATAAAACTATAAAAATTATTAAATTATATAATTTTTTTAAATAATGATTACACATATGCTATATGTGTTTCTAGTATCTATATTATTTTTCCTTCTAACCGTCTTATAATCATTATTTTAATATATGTATTATTATATTTGATTTTGCTTAACTTATGTCTTATAAAATTAAATTACTATATTAACCTAGTGTTAAACTATAATAAGAATAAGAACTACAAAGCTTTAATATACTTTATCGTAGAAAAAGGAAGAACACAGGATGAAAAGAGCCAAGTTATGCAAAATCAAAGTAAAAACAAACTTAAAAATTAGGAAGAAAAGAGCTAAGTTATGCAAAACCAAAGTAAAAACAAACTTAAAAATTGTGTTGAGTTGAAAAAAACACCTTTAAGAAAGAAAATAATTATCTTATATAAAATAAAATTTGATTTTGTCTTAACGATTACAATTACTAATATAACACACACTTGTATGAAACCTTTTGAAAAGAAAATAACAAGAATTGTGATGAAAAGAGTAATACAAAACATTTTGAATAAACAAGCTTTCTCAAAATCATCTAAAGTGTCCAATAACTTAAATATAAGCATCTAAAGCCTAAGCTTTATACTTTTTTAAGGAAAGTTATTTATAACGTGATCCTAGTAATAGGTGTAATGACACCATTGATCGTAGCATACATATAAACATCTATATCTCTCAAGTTAGCATGTATACACTAGTACAAAATAAGTGATGAACAATATCAAATCATGATATTTAAGGGAGAAACGTAAAAAACAATGTGATGTCGTTTTCGTAAAAGTTGAAACTTTTTAACGACAATAGTTTAAGTAATTATGTGTATTGGGAGAAACAACGACAATTTCCATTTTTAATCATCGTTAAAAAATGGTATGAGAGACAAACATTGACGATTACAAGGAACCATTGTTAAAAACCCTTTTTATTTTTTTGGACACTTATTCTTCTCACTCACGCACAAAGTTTTCTTTCTTCCCCCACTCTGAACCCCTCATCGATCACCGATTGTTATGCCCTAGGCTCGCCGAACACTGCTCGCAGCCACCCACACCACCGCTCATAGCTCCCCACCCGCACTCATCGCTCCCCATTGCCCACTCGTTGTGCAGTTTACCTCTTTCGTGCGGTTTTCCTCCAATGCACTTCTCTTAATGCTCCCTTCCTTGCACCACACCCGCTATCTTTTGCGCAACACTTAGACCCATACGAGTTATAATTTGAGGTTAGGTTTTTATCACTAATTTTTCTTTTGTTATATTTAATTAGTTTGATAATGAATTACATAGAACTTTATTTATTGAATGCATAAACATCAAGTTTGGGGTGCCTGACCAACCAAAATTATTTTTAGATTTTCTTAAATTGTAATTTGTTATAATCTTCTCAATATTTTTTATATTTGTTCATTGGGAGAATCTTAGTTTCCCGTTTGAGACTCAATATTAACTTGTTTAGTAATTCTCTAATTTGTAATGGACCTTGATTTGTCTAGTTGGCATTGAGTTCATTTCAAAACATGATCTTTGTTTGATAAAACAAATCTTTTATAGAAATATATTTAAGCATTTTTATTTAGAAATAAATTATCAGTACGACTAAATCACAATTGTAAGTATAAACATAAAATAGAAACTACAACAAAATCATTGATCATTTATGAGTTAGAATAATATGAACTTCTATATTTTAATATTTATTTACACATAAGGATACTATGTTAGAATATGTATTATCTTTTATAGTATTTTTTATTATTAAAATTTCATAGATTACTTGTATACATAAGATCGTTTAATGAGATTTTAGACCATTTAGAAATGACTAGATTGTCTAGTGTCTCAACATATACATGTATATTAAGAAGATTTATTATACTTTATATTATTAATATCTCAATTTTTACAAAATATATATATTTTGAAAAATATTTTTATCATACATATATGATATTATATATATATACCACACCTAGTTACTTTTGTGACGTTTCAATTTTTTCTTTTTATTTATTTGTACTTGTTTAATTCATAAATTTACAAATTATTTTAACATTATTAAAGTGATTTTTTAAAATTAAAAGTTCTTTAAGAAGAACAAATTTAGTTGTAGGTCGACTAAATTTTTGTTCTAAAAAATTTAATTAAATTAACATAATTATATTTTTTTCAATCAATTAACTACTTACAGTAGAAAAATTATTAATTATAAAATTATTATTTGTTTTATAATTACATTTATAAATATATTTTTTATAAATTTAATAATAATATTTTATAAAAAATATTTATTTAATTTTTATTATTATGTGGATACATATGCAGAAGAAGAAAAAGTTGAAACAGAAAAAGAAAAGTAGTGTTTCTCCTAATAGTTGGTAATAATAATTCTTTTGGTCCAACAGTGTACTTGCCAACACTCATCTTGATTATTGTGGATACTATTATATTTTATTGATATTTTCTGTTATTTTATAATAGAATTGAAAAATATTTTCAAAATTTTGAGGACAAAAATTGATTGATGTATAATAACATTAATTAAATTTGTTGCTTCTGTTCAATAAAATGTCACCCCCACAACACTATGCACATTCAAGGACAATAATCTAGGTATATATTAAAGTTCATGTTTCTATTTGAATTAAAAGGAAATACTCATTTCTGTCTTTGAATATAAAAAATATTCATGTTTTTATTTATTTTTAAAAAATACCTTTTCATCATTAAAAGTTGTAACAAAATCAATATTACTTTCTTAACATGCTCCATTATGTGTTTAGATGCATTTTGAATTGTAACTTTTCCTTTGATTTTAAATTAAATCTAGACAATGTGTAAGATTTTAGATCCAAACTACTCTTCAACAATGTGTTAATATATTTAATTTTCTATTTTAAATTATTGGGCTTTGTTTGTTTGACTCAACTTTCCTTTTTCTGTTTCAGCTAGGTCTTAATCTTTTTCTTATATATACACCATGTATTTTACTCTCTAATATACAAGTGAATAAAAGTTTCTTTTATATTTATTTTTCTCTACAATTAG
>Ga0123342_1001183_pt1 | contig 43672 bp, 29 predicted proteins | sample Turbeawhitnodule_FD_89960 | JGI IMG/M metagenome (GOLD analysis project Ga0123342, IMG submission 89960) | Root nodule microbial communities of legume samples collected from Mexico - Turtle bean Mexico white nodule | ecosystem: Host-associated > Plants > Roots > Nodule | place: Mexico: Nepantla...
AGTTTTTTTGTAGACACAAATTGGGATATAGGATATTTGGCACAAGATCTTTTTTCTTTTCTCAAGGCAATAGGTAAATCATTTAGGTTAGGTTCAAAAGCAGTATTTAAGGTGTCCTCAAGATTCTCATGGGTATGAGTTCTTACCTCCGGTTCGGATACTTGAAGTTGTTGTTCGACCAGGATGAGTTCTTGTTGTCTTTGCTGATATTGCTTTCCAAAATATGTGTCCTCATTATTATTATCTGGTAATGATGTTGGTGCAGAGTCTCTGCCATCCTCCCTAAGAATGAAATCTTGCAACAAAGGAAAATGTGGCAACTCAAGAACCTCAGTTTCTTGAATACTCTCCCCCTGAAGTTGAGAACTAGGAAGGAAAGACTCTGTTTCATGAAAGGTGACATCATTGGAAACATAGACTTTACGACTTTGAGGGTGATAACATTTGTACCCGTTTTTGTTGGGGGCATAACCAATGAAGACACATTTGATGGCGCGAGGATCTAACTTACCCCGATAAGGACTATGAACATGGACAAAAGAAAGACAACCAAAGACATGAGTCTGAAGACTAGTCAACATGGGAATAGAATGATAGAATGTGGTCATAAGGTAAATAAGAGTAACATCCTTTAGAACCCGGGAGGGTAATCTATTAATCAAATAAGTGACAGTCAGGATCACACAAGTTAATTCATGAACTTTGCATTACATTATGATCCAATTTACTTGAATATTAATCTCTTTAAAATGTTTTGTTTTCTATTTTTTCTTTTTGGTTATGTGAAATCAATCAGTTATTTTGATAAGAGAACCGATTTAAAATCTAATGATTTTTTTTGTTAAAGAAAACAATATGTTATTTTCATAAATCAATTAAATGTTTTTTAACAAAATTTTGTTATGTTAATCAAACTGCTTTTTAATTGGTATAACTGTTTTTATTAAATTATCAAAAAAAAAAAATTACAATGTTATGAGTTTAAATCAATTAGTTGAATTCTCAAAACAACTTATTTATATTTTAATTAAATGTTTTTTTTGCTTTTTATAATTAGTTGAACAGATAAATCAATTAGTTGATTTTACTGAGTTTTCAATCTGACACCAGTATTTACGAAAATATTTTGAAAACAATTCAACCTCTATTGTTTCGAACCATATATTCTAACAAAATTTTGGGACTAAAAAGGTTTGGGACATCACATAAGTTAGTCCCAAAACTAACGCCCCAAATTACACTATTTTTGGCATATTCTAAGTGATGTGGGACTTCATGCTTCAAGCCTTTTTCTCCCTTCAAGCCTTTTTGGCTGACTTTTCAAGACTAAATCAAGGCCCAACAGAATTCCACTTATTTCTTTATGATATCCTAAAAAGAATACAAAATAAAATACACCTATACAATTTCTACAAGAGTAAGAAAAAAGAAAAAAAATCTAGTATTTTGTAGAGTCTTCTTCCATGAGGATTCATCGTCTTCTATCCTCTTAACCGATGGTTTTGAGGTTGGATGGTTTCCACCATTTCCTTCCTCTTGAGAATGATCTGTCCTTAAATCCTAATGATGTTCAGTGACAATAACCTTTGTTTATTTGTTATTTTCTTCTTGTGTCAAATATTAATCTAAAGAAAGCATCAAACAAAAGTGGAATAAATTCTTTTACTAAAAGAAAATTAAAAATAAATGTTTCTAATGAGTCATTGTTTTAAAAAAAAATTCTCCTTTGTTTTATTAATTGCTTTGTGCTATGCGACAATAAAATAAAGTGATTTTTTGTACAATTTTGAGAAAATCATGATTTAAGTAAAAAAAAAAGAGTTCAAAGTATTACAAACCCCCTTTAAGAATTCTTTCTTAATTATGTTTGTAGGAGGTATTATAAGAGACTCTTCTTTTTTTGAAAATTTTTAACATCTCTTCTTCTTTTTCTTTCTTCCTCTTCTTTTATTATAATAAAAGCTTGATTTTTTATTTAAACTCTTTCTCTCTTCTTATAGACCATTTTTCTCTTGCTATAATTTTTCTTCCTTTTTCTACAAGCTCTTTCATTTCTTTTATAAGATTTTTATTCTTCTAATAAGAAGGTAAGACAAAGTTTCTTCTCTTGCACACCTTTAACTCAACCCAATTCAATATCTTTAATTTTTCTTCTAATTGTAACATCATATTGCCTTTGTTTCCACCAAGACATTGCATATTCTTGAAAACTTAAAGTAGTCATGGACATTTTTCTCTCTTCACCTACTTGATGGCGTTTAAAAAGTTTCTCAACCTTCATATATCTAAACATTCTTCAATATTTTATTTCCATATAAGAGAGGAATGTCTACCTTAAGTTCTTTATAATGTTCTTTTCTTCCATATGATCTCTTATCATGTTTGCTCCTATCCTTTTCTCCCTTTTGTTGCATGATTTGAGCAAACATGTCTCTAATCTCATTCATAACTTTATCTCCTTTTTCAAATTTTCTTTTAAGATTTTCTCTCAAGTTTCTAATTTGATCTCTTCAATTCAATTCTTCATTATGATCCCTATAGCTTCCATGCAAACTATAATGTCTAGAATGAGAATAAGCACTCATTTTTTATTAAAATATTTTCTTAAAGTTTGAAAGGTTTTCACATAAATGTATTGATAACTTTTAACAAAAAAACATTCCAATGTGTGTGCATGTACCCCTATTTGGACCAAATGAAGGTCAACTAAGGTTTTTTATGAGTCCTAGTTTCGTCACGGATTAAGACTACTAACGAAGACTTAAAAGGAAATAAACTCAAACTAAACTACATGAATTTCTAACATGAAAGTCCAAGTGACACTTGTGAGTCCATTGGAACACTTCCACAAGTCTAAGCGTTTTTATTACAATGTTTAACATGGAAGATGGAATTGTACCCGAGACCTTTTTCAAAGATGCAAAAGAAATGAGAGAAAGTTCAGAAATAATAAAATTACAAAAAAAAAAATTGTGACAAAATAAGTTACAACACAAAGGCATGATTCACTATGGATTTAATGACGAATTTAGGTGTTTGTGATGGAAATTTTGTCATTAATATGCTTTATTGCTTCGTTTGCTTTTTCTTTATGTGTTTTTGATCCAACTTTCAATTATGATTTTCTCTCAAGTGTTTCGTGGTTCCACTCTTCAATATGTCCTTTTTCCTTTTATAGTGACGATAAAAGTAGCTTCAACTATTCTTCTCCAACACCTAAAATACTACCTTAAGGAGATGTCAACTCTCAAGAAGGAAAGAAAGAGTTAAGCATTTTTACTTCCACTTAAGAACAAGAAATTAAAATAAATAAATAAATCAATTAAGAATGACCAATTTTCAAATGAAAACATATGGATAACAAAACTCAAAGAAAGAAAAGACAAGCAAAAGTTAAGACATTTTTAGAAGAAGACAGTCAAAAAGAATCTAGGAAATATGTATAGAATATGAGTACTAAAACAAACTAAAGAAAATGCAAGTTGAACCAATAACATATGAAACACATACCTGCAGTTTCAATATGGAATTAAAAAGAATTGTACACTGAAAGATAACAAGCAAATGCATCAAAGGGTGTATTGTGTGGCATCATTTGCTATATTTCTTTACTTTTGTGTTGTATATGGTTCGACATTTCACTTTTATTTTCAGTTTTTAAAATTTTTTATTTTCCTTTTCAAATTATGAGGCTATTTTTTTTTGTACCATAGAACATCGAGGGCCCTTGAGACAGTATCATTGACTAAACACCCCATGGGTGACGTGGTAGACATGACTTTTATAAATTCAACAAATGTTTTTAACACAGTGTGATTAACTTAATCATGGTACGAAATAACACCTATTTTTCAAGGTTAACGCAATAATCTACCATAATCTAGACCCAATGTTAGAAGTTCATCATGACTTCATAAATAAACACACCAACCAAGATAAATGTACACATTAAACAATATTTATTATTCTCATACTGAGTTTTAACTTAGACATTAGAATATCTTGTGCAAATATCTCACCCTTACTGCTCAAATACCGAAGATATAGTGGTGTACCAACTAGAATCAGTAGCAGAAGAAGTAAATAAAGGAAGAATGAGACCTAATGAATTTTTTTTTAAGAATATTTATCTTTTTTTTTTCTCCACTCAATTTGGCAATCAACTCACAACTTAGACTTAATTTCATTTCCAAATCAACTAGCAAAAGTATAACATGATCAAGACAATGATTCAACTTAAAAACTCAAGAAATGGGACTAATAACCTTGCGGTCTGCACCTGTATTTATGAGGGAAAAAAATTCAGCACTTTGCTCATGAACTAAGAGGAAAAAAGAACTCAAATTAAGAATAGCAAAGCACATAATTTGATTTTCATGTTGTAGACTTAGAAAATTATGAACAAATAAATAAACTAAACAAAAATCTAAACAACTTCAAATAAGAAAATTAAACTAACTAAAATATGAAAAACGAAATCAAACTATGACACAGGAACCTAACAAAAAACATGCAGTAAGATTTTCTAGACACATGCAATTAATGCAAAAAAATTAAATCAAGTAATTGAATCAATTAAAAATAAAATTATGCATAAAACATAACAAGAAAATACTAACCTAAACTAAAAAAAAATATGAATAAGATAAAAAAAAATTAAAAAAAAAAAAACTTATTTCTTAAAGACTTCTAACTTAATTCTAGTGAAAGTGATGGAAAAGCACATTTTCTTCCCCAAAACTTAACTTTCTTTATACAAATTAGTTATAATAAAATATTATAAAAAGTAATAAATTATAAATTTTAATACAAATTAATAAAAAATTATGAAAATTAAAAACATATAATTACTTTATGCATATATTTTATCATTTTAATATGAATTTATTAATATTTTTATTTAACAATTATCATAATAATAATAATAAATTATAATTGCATATGTTTTCTAGTTAAAAAAAGTTAAGATGCATTTATGTGCACGTTTCTACTAATAGAAACTATATATAACTAGATATTACATATAATTAATTATTTTGTTATATTATAAATAAATGTTATATATAATTTGATATTCTGTTTGGTTTATTTTTAAACTGATTTAATTAGTTAATTAGTTATTATTTGTCTTTTCTATATATCATATAACTGTTTATTTGCTTTTAATAAATTTTGAGAAAACAAATTCAACGGGACTGTGTATGGATGGAACACACACAACAAAACACACTAAGACCTAATTAAAAATTAAATAAAATTCCATGGACTTTATTAAAATAATAATTGAAGTATGCATTTAAATTTAAAAAAAAAAGTTAAAGACCTACCAATTAATTACATTTAATAAATTTTCACATATTTCTTAATCATGATTATTTTAATAATCTATATTTTAAATTTTATACTGTTATAAGGGAAGAAACATGAATATGGATGGATTCAGGAAATCGTCCTGTATAAAACGTAGAAAACGAAGAATTACAAACTAAGAAGGAAGCTAGATAGAGGTATGATTCTGAATTATGAACACAACCCTCTGCTTCACCCTCACCATTTTGATCTCCACTTCCTTGCTCTTTGTAACACATATCATGCAATTTTGTGCATTTTAATTTCTCTTCTTCTTCTTCTTCTTCTCTTTCTTTTTCTTCTTCTTATTATTGTTTTGCTTTGATGATTTTATGATGCCCTTTTTTCTTGAACACCCTCTACTGGGAATTTCAGTTTTATCGCTTTTCAATTTGATTTTCAAAACCCAAATAAACCTCTTCCCTTCTTAATTCGCGACTTTTTTTTTATATGTTTTCGTCAATTTTTGCTTGTTCTTGTTGAAGGTTTTATATTTTTCAATATTGAATATTTTTTATTACGGGGTATGTGCAGGCAGGCGAGACCAAGTGAAGTTTGTTGCTGGAAAGAGTTGGAATTTACTGTCTATGGTGGTCAGAGTTGCTTCAGTGATTGCTTCCCTGATATTCTCTTGTGTCCAATCACAATTCTACCCTTACATGCAAGAATGCCAAGATGTAAAAGTGGAGGCATTTGATTGATGAGCACTTACAATAAGCATTTTTGGTTGAGCAATTACAGGTTAACTGGTTTCTTTCAAAACCTGTAGCATCATAAAATTATGATAAGAAATAAATCTGCTATCAACTTATGATTAGTTATTGGAATTTTGATCCCTGAGTTATATGAACATTTTGGTTGTTAGGTAAACTTGATTAATTGCCTTAAAAATGTTTTTTACTGATTAGTCTGTTTGAACTTTGAAGGGTCATCAAAATCTTGGACCTAGTTGGGACTAGGTGGTGCAATAGAGACCCAAGTAATCGGGTTAACTGTGCTGCATTAAAAATCTGATTCTAGTTTAGGGTTTAGACGCCGAATATATGTGATATTATCAAGAAAATGAGATCGGAAAGGACTGAACTGTAAAAGTGTGTTTGTTTCTTGTCTCTAAAAGCATAAGTTTTTAGGAAAAACTCAGTTTTTTGTTAACTTATTTATCAAGACATTCACATCATTAACACACTCGGTCATTGTAGAACATGTATGAAGACAACTACAATTTATTTTTTTGCATCTGCTAGTATGAGTTCAATTTCCTCCCACTACTTTCATTTTCCAGTTTTTAACTTGTAAGCATTCCAGAATGTGATTAAATATTCATTTAAAGTAATATCAATGAATTTTTCTTGTCTGTTTCAACAGAAATCACTTTGTGGCACTTCACTTTCTCTACCTTGGTTAACTGAAGTTATCGAATGCAGCAAAGGATGGAAGGTTCACCGTTATCTCGTATGAGTTCATCTGGTTCAATATATCAAGGAATATTTCCAAATTCAAGGATTGGAAATAGTGCATCCCCCAATGGTGGGGCCTCTCCTTCTTTTACCCTGCCTATTGGAGACATGAATGAAAATGATGACACAGACTTGCTCTCAATAACATGGAATCAGGACTATCGTTGCTTTGCTGCTGGAACAAGTCATGGTTTTCGAATTTATAATTGTAAACCTTGCAAAGAAACTTTCAGACGTGATATGAAAAGTGGTGGTTTTAAAATTGTAGAGATGCTATTCCGCTGCAATCTTCTAGCACTTGTTGGTTCCGTAGCTAATTCACACTACCCACCAAATAAAGTCTTGATATGGGATGATTATCAGAGCAGGTGCATGGGTGTATTTACATTTAGATCTGAAGTTCGAGGAGTGAAATTAAGAAGGGATCGAATTGTAATTGTTCTTGAGCACAAGATATATGTTTATAACTTTACAGATTTGAAGCTTCTTCATCAGATTGAAACTCTGGCAAATCCTAGAGGGCTGTGCTGTCTTTCACACCATTCAAATACATTTGTTTTGGCTTGTCCAGGTTTAAACAAAGGACAAGTTCGAGTTGAACACTTTGGACTGAACGTGACAAAATTAATCAGTGCTCATGATTCTCAAATTGCATGTTTAACTCTGACATTGGATGGACTCCTTCTTGCAACTGCTAGTATAACGGGCACTTTAATTAGAATCTTCAATACAATGGACGGAACTCAATTGCAAGAAGTAGGTGTACAGAGTGGATTTATTATTCATAAATATGATTAGGATATACCAGTTTCCTTGGCAGCCTTGGATGTCTCGTTACAATAATAATGTTTTAGCATGGTTTATAGTTAAACCTTTTACTGTCCTTACAAAAAGCTTTAACACCATAATAGTCTTGGGTTGTCCACAAAAATTCTAAAAGTTACATCTTTTTTTGGGTAGGAATTGATTTGATACTTTATTAGCAAATTTCCTCCTTTGTTTTCATACTCGATGATGCATTTACTCTTGCATGTAGGTAAGAAGAGGGGCAGATAGAGCTGAAATCAACAGTATAGCCTTTTCTCCAAATGTTCAGTGGTTGGCAGCATCAAGTGACAAATGCACTGTTCATGTATTCAGCTTGAGAGTGAGAGTGTCTGGGGAGGATAGTTTGAATCAGCCAAATGTTGCTCAAGGGCCTGCACTGTTTCATCAGAATTCTTCTACTTCTATGGATCCCTTGATTTCTCCAAATACTGGCGCCAACCCCAATTCAGCGTTTTCTTTCATGAGAGGTAACATAAATTTTCTTAAGGATAATGCTGTGAGCGGTTGGACTCATCATAATTTAGTGATTCAGTCATTTTATTCAGTTTACCCATTTGAATAGTTATCTAGGGAGTTGCATTGTGTGTTTGATTTTTAAATGGTAATTTGTATAGATTGGAGATCTGACTGAATTATTCAATTCAGTTCAAATCATCTATCTGAAGTCTACTATTTCTGTAGAAGTGCAGGTATAAAACGTGATCATGATAACACATTGATTAAAAAGAATCATCATTCTCTCTACCCCAGGAGTTGTGTGTGCATTCTTGCTTTGTTCTGATTATTTATTCCTATATAAGAAAAAATGCCAATTTCTTCGTCTCCTTTCAATTTTCCTTTGGATTTGTTCAGGGATATATTTTCTGCACACTAAATGTAATCAATGGCTCAGCACATTAGTTGTGCTTTTTTTTATTCATGTATAACCGTTGTTGACGAGGCATTACCCTTTTAAGAATCAAAGTCTTTTCAAATCATTATCGTATTAACATAATCTTTTCTATAGGAACCCATATCTCTTTTAAGGATATGGGATGGTTCAGTAAATCTGCTCATGGTTCTGAAACGTTTCTTTTATGTCGGGATATTTTGCACAATATTCATTCTGCATGATTTTTTGTATGCTTATGATTTTTCCTTCATATGTTGTAGGACTTTTACCAAAATATTTTAGCTCAGAGTGGTCATTTGCGCAGTTCCGCTTGCCCCAAAGCACCAATTTAATTGTGGCATTTGGATCTGAGAACGATGTCATAATTGTTGGCATGAATGGGAGGTATGAGTACACTATTATTGTGAGCCTACCAGTTGCGTATGCTCCACCACCGCCCTTTTTTTCTGAAACTGAGTCGTTGATATTTAATTATCATTTTAAAATAAAATTAAGATAAACACAATACCTTAGTGATGTGTGCTGTTGAGATTAATGGCTAATTTAGGTAATATATAGTGGTGATCCAGGTAAGCTATGCAATTTTATCACTGAATAACCTTCTGTAGAAAGCAAACTTATCATGGATCGTCTGAACTTATTATTTTGGTGTTTGTGCATATTAGATGAAAGATAAAGTAGACATTTAAGTTCTACTTTAATAGTTGATATTTACTATTTTGAAAGTATATTGTTTGTTAAAAGGGTGAGCCTTGGCACACAACCTAAGGTTGCTGCCTGGTAACAGGATTGGATCTTAGAAACAAATCTCTTCACTAGGAGGGGTAAGCTTGCATACTTGTTACATCTACCCTTCCTATTGACGCCACCAGGTTGGAAATATCAAGCATGATTATAAAATTCTATGAAATTCTACAATAAAATATTTAATGGAGTTCATGGAGGAAGCTTTATTGTTTATGTATAAATTGTTTCCACATACTGCTCCTTTACATGCTGAAGTTGATTTCATTTTGCCTCAAAAAGAGAGATATAGATGTATAACTCTATATTCAGTGTATGTCACTTGTCTATCACTCCCTTATAGCTTGGTCAAATCACTTAAAGGAACTTAGTTCTCATCATTGTTGTCAACCTTACAACCCTTGATCCCTCCCTTGTTTTTATTTTATATCAGCTTTATTTAGTTCTCTTTGTTGACTTCACTCACAACCTTTTCTCTCTTGTGTTCTTTGATATCAGTTTCTACAGATGCAGCTTTGATATAGTACATGGGGGAGAGATGGTGCAACAGGAGTATGTTCGTTTCCTAAAAATTGAAAATAGGCCATAAACAATTTCCAGTTTGTCAACATCTTTGTCAAACAACAGCTCTCGTCAAGCCCTGTAAATATGTGTTCCAGCACCAGACAATAAACTGTTCCATGTGTAAAAATGTTTTCCCGGTATTGGAGGATCTGGAGATACATTGTTGAATACCTTGTATATTTTGGGGAACAAATTAAACTGAAAAGGAGAAAGCAGCAGCTGCATCACAAATAAATCACTTACTGGATATCTCTTTTATACCACAGTCGCGTGGATGTTTTGTTGAAGTACATTGTCATGTTACATGGGTACATTACATTCATGTCACGTGTATCAGCTCAGTTGTGTTTGGAACTCCTCAATGATATTCCATCAACTTGGACTAGGTCTGAGACTATCATTCCTTTTGTACAGAGTCAAAGTAACATGAATAGGTTAAATTTTTCACTTGGTTCTATAGTTAACATACTTCACTTTTTAGTTTTTATACTTAAAATCATCCAATTTAATTTTCGCATATATATTTCTGATTTCTTGTCGATATAAAGTTTAATCTTTAGGGGACTAAAAGAGATTACAAATAGTTATAGGGATTAAAACGGATAATTTCAGTATAGGGAATAAAAGGTAAAGTTGAACAATATTATACCGGATTAAATGTATAAATTATTTAAATTGATAGTCCTGCTCTCAACATAGAAAATTGAAAATAAAAGAAAGTATGGTGGAGGAAAAAATAGTTGTTTTATTGGTCTTTTGAAAATGAAGTTGTAGAAGAATCAACCAATCGGTAAAACTTGAGAAAACAATTTCATAATCTAGGAGCACCATCCCTAATTATGCAATTCATTAGAGTTATAATTTTATTTGGTTTTCACTGTGGTAGGTTAATTTTTTGAATTCTTTATATAACATATCATCACTAACCAAACAGCTTCTTTCTTGGTTAAAGAACCGCTTGCTTAGTAATTATTTCTTGTATATATAATCTTCAATTCAACTATAACCAAGTAATTTGGTGGGTAAAAGTACAAGGAAGAAAGGAATAGACTGTAAGTTTAAATTCCAGCAATAAAAAATTAAGTAACATTTACGGACCAAAAATCTTAAATTGTTTTAGTAAATCAACTTGTTGAAGATGTTCTAAATCAGTTGTCACCATCACTTGTAATCTCTAAAAGGGAATCTTCAGGATTTTGATCAGTTTACTACAGTATTACTGTCACCATGTTATTATATGGTAGCTACAAAGTTTACCATGTTAATAGTAGGATATGGCAGCTGTCACAAGATAATGAGAAGCATAAGGAGTGATTACTACACAAATTTTGCAAGACACGCCAGATATAGCATAAAATGAATCCAAGAACAGGTAATACCAAAGTTTCTGTATCGTAAAAGTAAAATTAAATCTCTATTTATCAATAAGTAAACAGTTTTGAAACATGGTACAGAAATGATCATTTAAGCAATGTGAGGGCTTCAAGGGTAACATTTTTTGTGCACAATTTTGGCAATTACTTCTCCCTTTTGTTTGTTTCGGTATACTAGCATCTCTTGGTTGCTTTAAACCTTCAAACCTTGCGTGCCAACAACAAATTATTCAACAATATAGCATAATTTTGGCAAGGTCACAGCTTAGATCTCGAATGTTTCTCATCGAAAACAACCATCACCTTCCCAATAACTTTCCTATCTTTGATGGCAGAAAAGGCAAGGTTGACCTGCAAAGATAAGCAATTGTTTACAAATATTGTATTGAAAATCTATGAAGCACAGAGATGACCGATGAGGAAAATGATACAGATTTCTAAACATATATACCAATTTCTCATGAAAACATATAACCGATCAATTCAACCAATGTATGAAAATTATCTAATTGTGATGTATGACAGCATAATTTTTATTTTTCATTATCACCCAATTATGAAGTTAATCAAATTTAAACTAAAAAATAGTGAATAATACAGAAAGAGTACCAAACTTAATTACTAGTTATGAAAAATTAAAAAGATTGATAACAAAACTAATCATATTTACAGATGACTATTAGTGGCCTTACACCAAGTATATCAGGTAATTTGATAAATGTTTTATCTTCAAGACTATATTGCAGAGACAAACCTTACTTGTTCTCCCACTATTAACAACTCACTAATTTTAACCTCATGAAACAGAACCACAAGAAAATGGCTATCTAATTTTCCAGAATAAAAAAGGAATCTAATTGTCTAGACTTACTTTTCTTTTCTTTTTTTATTTTCGGTGAATCATTTCCTAAAATCTTTTGTCCATTCTATTGATATCATAAATACTTTTCCAATATTCATTGCATAGATGTGCTGCTGATTTCCTTAAAGAAGGACCTTTGTAATTGTCAATTTGGTCCATAACAGGTAATGAAGAAAAGGTTCGTAACTAAAAAAAATAATATATTCTGAAATCAAACAAATCCTCTATTTCACCTCTTCTCTTGATTTTAGCCTAGCTCAATGCTTTTTATAGACTTAACCTTAAACTAAATGACCCCAGTGACTAAGTCTCTTTTTGAATAATTATACAATAATCTCTGATGGTGTCTTAGTATATCACCTAGGCAAAATGACGATACAACAACTTCAGTGAGAAAGGGTAGAGCATTAAGCCTGCGCTCAAATCACAATAGCGATGGACAGTTGACAACCATTGCCACTCCATGAGGAGGAAGGTTAAACTGAATTCACCTTTGACTAAAAATGGCCAATAAACATGCTGATTTAGGTATGGTAAAAGTGAAATATCTAAAAAAAACACTTCCCTCGTTACAACAGTAGTAAAATCTCTTTCAAAATAAAGTCTCAGAATGTTTATAGAATTAGAGAAAAGAGAGAGACACACACACAAATTAGTAGAAATGTTTTAACAGAAATTCCTGACCTCTGACGGGGGGTATGAGTGAGATATATGGATTGAAATCAAGCCTCTTGCCAACCAAGACAGTAGCTCCTTGACAGAATCTTCAAGAACACCTGGGCGGTGTATTTTATAGCTACCCCAGTAAAGACCATGCACTGTCCAATTCTGGTATAATAATTTTATGTAAAAGCAATCATAACCCAGAAATGATAACCAACAATTTATACCATCTATGGCAAAATTAATGTAAATATGTAATCTAGGAAGCAAAACCCAAGAAATAAGTATAAAAGATCCAAAGTTTGATATGTAGTATTTTCAGGCATAAAGATTGTGGTAGTGATTTAATCAACTTTAGTAAAGTACAACTGTACATTAACTGTGTCTTTATTTATCTTAAAGATATTATAGATTATATTTTAAAAATTACAAAAAACTGTCTTGAAAGTACAAGTTCAAACTGGTTTTGGGCCAGTTTAACTGATTATGAAAATTTTCAGTCTTTTAATGTTAACGAACCAGCCACCAGGTCAATTCCTAGTCAAGTCAGAGTGGTCAATCTAGTTAAGTTTCAAAATTACGATAATAGATATATCATATAATATATATCTACAGCACACCTTTTTGTAGGGTTATAGTATAATAGCCAATTTCTTGAATTTCATAGAAATAATTTGCCCCATCAAAAGGGTGGTAGGGAGACTCAATCCGTGCCCAATATTGTGCATCATACAAGCCAGATGAGCATTCTCATTAATATATATATATATGTACAATTAGGAAAACTAAGATTTTTGTCTACATGATGATAGGTTACAGATCAAGGTATTTGGAAGCTAATTAAAAGATTATTAAATCATAAGGAAGCAGAGAATTGTGAGTAATGCACAAATTGTATTTATGCAATGGCCTGGGTGCATGTAATTGGGGACATTTATTTGAGAACCCAAGTTGGGATGCCTTTGGTATGCTAAAAACAGAAGCAGCTTTTGTAACAGCAACAAAGAGTGGAAATAAAAGATTGAATTTAAATCAATGTGGCAGCCAATTGTCAGGCACAATGGGAATTTGTGTATTGCACAATGTGAATACAAATTTAAAGTTTATGTGAATAAAGCATGATCAGATCAAGCAACAAAGCATAACACAATTTAGTGATCAAGCAAATTAGGTTAGACAAGATAAATTCATGGTCTGAAACTTAATTTTCACCGTACCTTAACAAGAGCTATGTTAACAGGGATGACAGGAATTTCACCACTGGCAAACCCAATTATGAGAATGTTAGCTCCCCATTTTAAAAGCCGCAAAGATTCTTTAGTGAGTTTACCTCCAACCGGGTCATAAAGGACATCAACCCCCTTAAGCCTTCTAGTCTGAAGGAACTTCTTCACACTCTCAGTAACATTTTCATTACCCAAGTCCACCACATGATCAACTCCGAGAGATTTCAAAAGTTGCACCTTTTCAGCTCCCCTGATACCAGACCACATAACAAAAAAGACTCAACTCACAAGTAGATGGGGATAACTGTTAAATGTTAGAAAATCCAAAATCACAATAAAATATCAGCCAATGTGATTTTAGATAAATGTTAATATGTTTGATCCCTGCATGAAAAAATTGATTCTAAATCCAAAATTGATCTTGATTTTAAGGCTCTTGCTTTGGATAAAGCATTTTTACACTGAATTTACAACTGACATCTTTTTAGATTAGACACATCCAGACATAAACTCCTTTCACCTCAAAATCAATTTTAACCAACTAGTGTGTTTGGATTCCCATCAAGCATGTTCGGATGTGGTTCACTTCCCATGTATTTGGCTCTACGCCTTTCCTCTAAACTTGAGTTTTTGACGTAAATTTTGGGACAAATGTGGATCTCCAATGATTAACCCGAAAAGGAACAAAATCAATTTTATTCTGAATTAGTTATGCAAAGATTCATCCAAACACACACTCAAGGTGCATTTTGTAGGTGAGAAGGGGAAAGGTGATTAGAAATAAGCTGGACGATATGGAGGAAGAAAAATAAAGTGAAAATAATTTTAAAAATAATGGAATTCATTGTACAAACTGTCATCTATTTCTACTAACATTTTGTCTCTCTTCATCTCTTCTTTGTTTTTCTTTAACTAAATACCTTTTGTTGAGAAGAGAGAAACCAAGAACGGAGCTATTCAATTTACTCCATAGTTCAATATTCTGCCTATGTACTCGACCTTACTACAACATTTTACTTCTTTCTTTTCCCAAGAAACAAGGTTATCTTTGACAAATATGCAAAAACTAAAGGTTGATCTTCCATCAATAGGGAAGTCCCCCAATCTTCATTAGAATACTCCACAACTCAAGTGTATCCTTTGTCTTCATAAAAAAGACAGAGCTCATTAGAGTCACCACATATATGAGAGAGGCATAGGTTGTGAGAAAGAGGCATAAGCTGATCCCTTGTGTATATATAGAACATAGGGTTTATGCATTTATAAATAAGAAAATACAAAGATATTGGCCTAAGCCGTTACCTTTAACACTCCCCTTCAAGCTGGTGCATATAAATCATATGTACCAAGATTGTTACAAATATAATTAAATTTAGGTCCCATAAAGCTTTAGTGAAAATATCATTCGAATTAACAAACTCAGTCTTGATATCTCTAGAAACAATCTTTTCTCAGATAAATTGGCAATCAATTTCAATGTTTGGTGTTTTCATGAAAGACGAGATTTGAGCTAATATGAAGAACAACCTAATTGTCAAATATAAGTGTCATTTGAGTGATTTCTCCAAATTGCAATGCTTTAAGTGACTGTTTAACCCAAATAATCCCCAAGATCTGAGTTTGCCAAGGTCTTTGATTTGAAAGTGGTGACAAAGGTGTTGCTTTACCTATGAGATGCCATGGATCACTACCTGTAAGTACAATATCATCAACATATACTACAAGATAGATACACTCAGCACTCGAGTGACAATAAAAAACTAAATGATTTGCCTCATTGCGAGACATACCAAATTGTTAAACAAGAGTGCTAACTTTTCCAAACCAAGCCCTAAGGTCATATAAAGATTTATGAGACGACATATCAATCCAAAAGACTCCCCCTAAGCAACAAAACCTGGAGGTTGCTCCATATAAATTTCTTCTTGCAAATCCCCATTAAGAAAAGCATTGTTTACACCCTTTGTCTGGCTTGCAAGGGCGATTGTGATCATCACTGAGTTACCAAAGCAGAAGAGTCATCAGAGGTAATGGAAGCAAGTATTTCAGTGTTTGACTTACCTGACAAACACAAAAGGGTGGAACAAGTGGAAGTAAAGGTAGGCATAACTGGGGATTCCAAAATCTGATCACGAACATGTGAGGAATCATCGGAAAGTCCATGTAAGGCTAACAACATGAACAACTTTGATCGTTACTCTAGTTCTTGAGGAGAGTGGAGGCAGGAAGCAATAATTCATTGAAGTCGTGAATAGCATGAACTTTACCCAAATATTCAGTCATTGTACCATTAAGACGTTTGGGAGAAACAATATTGAGGAGATTTTAACAAACACCATAAAGACGTTGAGTATAATTGGTGTACAATAGTTTGGCCTGTTCCCAAACTGCTGAACATGGCTCATAGGCACGAAATATTTGTTTCAATGATGAGTGAATAGTAGACTTGAGTACAATGCATAATTGAGCGTCAATTTTCAACCAACGAGAAATCTCATTTTCAGTAATAGTGACCACACTCTGAGTAAGATGATCAACGTAACTCTGACTCTTAAGCCAAAGTTTAATGTTTGATGTCCGAGTATCATTAGTTCCATCTAATTTTTCAATGAATACATGCACATTGACATAATTGGTATAGATAGAAGGATAGACATAATAGCAGTAGAAGAGGTCATAGACGAAGAAGAGAAAAAAAAAACCCTAAAAATTGATAAACAAACCAACAAACTCCAAACAAGACGAAAGTGATAGATCTTGAAAGAGGATGACAAGGCGATTATGACACCGGTGGTCGCCGCCGGAGAGGAGGTAGGACGCGCTGCCATGTGGCGGAAAGCAACGGTAGTGGCAAGGTTGGAGCGCCGCGAGCAGGCGCATCAGAGCTCTAATCGCTGCGATTGTTGCGGCGTGGTGATCATATGGCTAGATGATCTCAACCATGGTGTTGCCGAACCAAACAATGACAGCAGGGCAGCGGCTGCAGAGTGGTAGCAGCAGAAATTTAACAACAAATGTTCTGCCTACGTACTCACCTTACTACTGCAGTTTGCTTCTTTATTTTCCAAGAAACAAGGTTATCTTTGACAAATATGCAAAAACCAAAGGTGGATCTTCCATTAATGGGGAAGTCCCCTAAATCTTCACTAGAATACCCCACCACTCAAGTGTATCCTTTTGTTTTCATACTCATTAGATGTATCCAACAATAAGAGTCACCACGTTATAATATTCCTTAAATGGAGGGTTAAGGAACTCAGTACACTAACGAATTGAATGAGATATCTATATGGATAACAGTAAGGGAGCTCAAATTCTCTACTTACCTTTCAGATAGATGCAAAGTGCTTAGAAGTAGTGAACCCACAAGCACGGCTTAGGGTTCCCTTCTCGATAGGATATACCATGTTAAGAAAAAAGAAAAGGAGAAGACATGATGAATTTGGTGTTCAGACAATGGCAAAGCTATTCAATTTATTGGGGAGAAAACATAATTACAAAATATTCAGTATCCTATTTTAGGTTAATAACTCACATTATGTGATCCTATATCACCATTTACTATATCTATAGAATTCTAACACGCTTAATTTCCACTTCATTTCTTGCGAACTTTTACTCGCCCTTTCTATTTCTTTCCACCCTAATTCTCTCCTCGATGTTAATAAGGACCTACCCATTATGTTATACTACCATGTGTAATCCATGTATCAAAATGTAGAAAACAAAACTCACTACCTAGCAACAGCAATGACAGTGGCCCCACAAACTTTTCCAATTTGCACAGCAGCAAGGCCCACACCTCCAGCTGCACCCAAAACCAACAACACCTGCAACACAGGACTGAAAAATAAGCATTATACATACCCAACAAAAAGTGAATCAGATTCAAAGCACAGCATACGTACTTGACCAGAGGTTAATTGGGCCCTGTGGACGAGTGCTACATGAGAAGTGCCAAACGCCACAGCAAGTGCTCCAGCAGCAACAAGATCACAACCTGGGGGCACCCGAAACCTTCAAAGCCAACAACTTTACACTAAGAAACTCCAAAACCCAACATTAAAAGGTAGCAGGCGCGGAATCTCACAATTGGGACTCGTCAACGACGATGAACTGAGCGAATGAGCCGAGGCCGGCGAAGGAACAAACGGAGTCCCCGACTCGGAAGTTCGAAACTTTGGGGCCAACAGCGTCGACGTAGCCGGAAAAATCGGAGCCTGGTATGAAGGGCAAAGAGGGTTTCTCTTGATACGTGCCCAATATCTGCAAGTAATTGGCGAAGTTCAAGCTTGTGGCTTTGATTCTGACTCTTACAGCGGTGGGAGAATCGAGCTGGGGAATTGGGTGATTCTTTGACAAAACTATTGGGCTATCGTTGTCTTCCAAACACACCGTTGGATCACCCAGTTTTCTGCACAATAGTGCCTCCATTTCTCTCTGTTGTCTTGGATTTGCCGGAGAAATATTTCAGGTAAATGCTACGAACATAAACAGAGGGAAAAAAAATATGTCGAAGAAGTATACAGATACAAACTTTCCCTTTTATTTCATAATTGAAGTAAATAAATAAAAAATAGTTTTTTATTATTTTAATTTTATACTATAATTTTAATCAGAGATCAACATTTCAGAAACACATGTAATCAACCCAAAAATCAGAAACCAAGGGGATTGCTATTATAAAAAGCTGATAAAGTTATCACATCTAGCCATTTATTAGTGCAGATATTGACTCCAAAAAACAGAACTAAATTAGATATGATAAAAAAGTCATATATCTATAACATTTTTCCTAAAAAAACTGTAATTTAAGAATGTTTGTGGTTAAAACCTTAGTAAGTGTCAGGTTTACGTGGCACTGTTGTTTACTTATTTCAGTGTTGATGGTAGTTGTATTCCATCCGTTTGAAAACGATAAAGCTGAAGCTCGATCGAATTCGAAGAAGGGCTGATAGAAAGTTGAAGATATTGGAGTGAGATGATGAGGGTACGGGTGTTTAGTGGGGAACTGAGATTTCTTACCCCTCCTCCTACTCTCTATTTATCTCATGGCTGCAAAAATTCTACACTTTCATATACACACAAACATCCTTCTTCTCTAATATCTCCAAACTATGCTACTCACAACAAACGATTCGATGTTTCTGCTTCTTCAGCTCCATCACTGAGCGGTTCAGGAGCTGAATATTCCGGTATAGTTATCTTCAACTTCACCATGTCCTCATTTCTGTTTTCCTTTTTTTTCTTTTACGTTATTTAATGCTCGTTTGTAGTCCGTGAATTGTTGTTGCTTCCATTTCTTTTTCTTTTTATTTGATGGGAGGAAATATCAATGAATTATTGGAGAAAAAACCTACATAAGTTCTCTCGTTTTCTATATTTTTACTCTGGTTTGGTTCCAACGACATACTAGGGGGGAGAGAGAGAGAAGATGAAATTCTTCATTTTGGATTTTTATTTTTTTTAATTGGGGGAAGTCGTTAATTGTTGCTAGGTTACTTACATGTCTGATTAATGTTGAACCCCATATCTGCAGAGCAGTTGGTGGACGTGGGAGCAAACAAGAAAAAGAAAGGGATAGCAGGCATAGATCAGGGGGAATTAGTGGATCCAAAGCTTTTAGCTGATCTAGACAGTTGTTTTTGTGAGTTCAATGGAGTGCATATACACCACAAGATTTGTGATGCTGAATCCCAAACACAAAGCATGTTCCAGAGTCAGACTGTTTCTCATCAAATCAAGAAGCTAGGTTATCCAATGATCCTATTACATGGGTTTGGAGCTTCAGTTTTTTCATGGAAACAAGTTATGAAGCCTTTGGCAGAGGTTGCTGGTTCAAAAGTTCTTGCTTTTGATAGGCCAGCCTTTGGATTGACATCAAGGGTAAATTTGTCTAAGAATCCTTCTTCAGAAACGGAAGACACAAAACCTCTGAATGCATACTCAATGGCATTTTCCGTGCTTGCTACCCTGCACTTCATTAAATTGTTAAATGCTGAGAAGGTGATTTTGATGGGGTATGTGAATATTCTTTCTTCTGTTTTACTAAGTGGCTTTGTTTTTCTGAGGCATCAAGCTGTTTCCAGAACGCTAGTAAAACATACTTTCACTCTATTTATAACAGGACAGATAAAGGGGTGATTATAGGTTGCATCCCTATGTATGGATATGCATCTGATTATCTTACATTTATGAATTGCTGCATTAATCTAATTTCGTTTTTCAAATCATGTATTTTAAATTGATCTACTTTTCTTTTTCACCATTCTGAAGTAGTGGTCAGAGTGTACAGAGTCAAGAATTAATACATGAATGCCCCCAGTAGGAAAAATAAAATTACATATATTTCTCCTGATGTTTTATTTCCTGTTCTTCATCTTTACCTATCTGTCCGTTTAAGTCATATCTTAATGCTGTATAGCTGGCAATGGATTAATAACAATGTAAAGAAATATATTCTACTATGCATATGCACATTAGTCCTTTCTAGAAGATGAGATGTCTCCAAAATGATGCCAGGCACTCAGCTGGGTCACTTGTAGCAGTTAATACATATTTTGAAGCTCCTGAGCGTGTTGCTGCTCTAATCCTAGTTGCCCCAGCAATTTTTGCCCCACTTACTACACCAAAAACTGTTAAAGAAAATCAATCAAGGCGTGATAGCCAAATGAAAGAAGACAGTTCTATCAGAAGAAATCCAATTTTGAGGCTTTACAAGGTGATGTCCAAGATTACCAAGTACATTGCAGAGGCAATAACACAAATGATGAAGTGGACAATAGATATCCTCAACTCGTTGTATAGGAAATTGTTATCAGCCATCCTTCGTTCTTCCCTAGCAATAATGCTGGTAATAAACTTGTTCATTGTAATGCAGTACCAATATTCAATTGTGTCATCTCAACTTTGTCGGTTCAATTATTTTTGGAGTTATATTAACAAGGAATTGTTGGCTCAAATACAACTACACTGAACTAATGAAAAACATTCAATTACATATAATTCCTTTTCTCCAATTTTGATTTTAATAATTCGTAGGTTGAAATGGAAATTTGATGAACAGATACTAAGCTACACAAGGATAATCTGGTTAGATTGTTTCTTGTTTTATGACTCTTTTTGCATATTTTGGCTTCTGTATTTGGTTAGACTGTAATTCTTAAACTGGCATGGTCAATAACTTGTGATGAGTTTTACTTGTTGGACTGATGGTCCTTTTCTTCACATGAATCTCAGGTAAGAATGGCAATTCATAAGTTTGGTACTGCTGCAGTTCGAAATGCATGGTATGACCCGAAGCAGGTCTCTGAGCATGTACTTAGTGGTTATACAAGGGTAATTTCATGTGATTTCTCATTTTCTTATTTTTTCTTTTTTGTTCTGTCATACTCGAATGGTTAGTTCTCACCTGGTTGTTAGCAATAAATACAGCCTTTAAGGACTAAGGATTGGGATAGGGCACTGGTGGAATACACTGCAGCAATGCTTCTAGATGAGGAATATAAAACAAAGACACCACTTTCAAAAAGACTTCACGAAATATCGTGTCCTGGTAATGTCGCTAATCCTACATATACCCACCCACTTTCATTTGCTTTTTCCTGCACTTGTTAGCTTTTTTTGTCTTTGAATACCTGATTACTAATAGGCAGTAAACTATGAGAGATGGAAGACATCCTAGAATGGCAATATGCAGTATTTTAGTGGCAATGAATAGGATAGCTGGTTTATTATGTGAAGCACAAACACTGCTCTTCAATGATGTGTCCTAGTATTTGACACCGTGTGACACGTGTCATACACTTAGAGGAATTGTCAAAAATTTAAAGAACATTGTTTTGGGACTCCCACACAGAGTGTTAATGAGGGCAGACAGAGTGATTTTGTTTTTAGTAAGTTGGAAAGTTATACAAGTTTATAATTATAGAAATAAGGAACAAATCCATAATATTTATATTATATGAATTATATATTATTAGGAACTTTTTATTTATTCTCATTTCATACCTTCTATTCCACATTATTTTTGTAGTTGGCAACAATGGGTTCATATTGTTATATATGACTAACTTTTTCATGGATGATTTTAAATATATAAATCTTGATTGTAAATTTAAATAATTCATAATGATTTTCAATATAGTGTTGCCAAGTCCTACATTTTGGAGATTATAAGTTTAGTCTTTTCATTTACCAACACACCATCTCTTGAGTAAATGTGAACACTTTCTCTAGGTCTACAAAAACAACTCTTGGGGTTCATTTGTATGGTGTAATTTTGTTGTGATTGTGAAGCATTCTCTTGTGACAATACAATTGTTAACCTTATTTATTATCTGTTCAGTCCACTGGGCGCGTTTGTGTTAATATCAAATCTTATCACGAAAATGTTAAAAAGGCAGAATGTAGCTGCTAAATGCGAATCATTGTCACTAGAGATTTTCAATAAACTGGGAAAATCAATCAGCACATAGTTTTGATTTATTGATTTGTTTTATAGATACTTTTTATTTCCTTAGATTTCTGTGTTCTGTTCCTGAGTTCATGTCAAATGATGCAACTCTTTCCAGTAGCAATCTGAACCTGCTTCATGGATTAGTTGAATCCTGAGCATAATTGGTGATGGTTGTTTGAATAAACAGTTCTGATTGTAACTGGCGATACTGACCGACTAGTCCCTTCATGGAATGCTGAGAGACTTTCACGAGTCATACCAGGAGCATCATTCAAAGTAATTAAGCAATGTGGCCATCTTCCCCATGAAGAAAAAGTGGAGGAATTCATTTCAATTGTTGAAAACTTCGTAAGAAGTTTAGTCAGTGATTCAAACGAACAATGTCTACAACAAGCCATTTGAAATTCCTACTACTCAAGCATCCCCGTTTTTTTCTGCATAGAAGATTCATATTATATAGGCAGGTGCAAATGCAGTTTGATTAGATGGACAAAGATCCACTGAAGGCGTATGGATGCAAATTCATCATGCTCGATTATCTCTTCCTAGAAGTTGGGAAAATGCTGATAAGCAATAACCTTTAACTCAATGTTATTATCTCACTACTAGATTGCTATAGTGCATTAGTACTTGTACTTGTAGAAATCCTCTCTGTGTTTACCAGCCAGAATAATCTGTGCCTCTGTTCAAATTATTGGCGATTCAACACATTATAAATGTCTCTGGGATGTATAAAGACTTACCCCTAACTATTGATATTTAAATTATGTATTTGATTTTGAGATGTGGCTAACTTCACGCAGTGCAGTTCATGATCTAGCCGTTAAATTTATTGAATTGCGCTCATTTCTTTTAATTTAATAGTTATTTTTATATACAATAAAATAGGATCTTTCCAAGTTCGTGATCCATGATTTTGATACAAAGATACCATTTTCTTGTGTCAAAAACATTAGCATGAAGTTATTAGAGAGAACAAGTTGTCACTAAAAGAAAATATTGCTAGTTACAAAGTGACAAATAACTTGATCTTTCTGCCCTGTCAATGAAACACGGCATTTCTCTAACAGAAGTACACTTAAGAATGTGAAAGCGGAACACGTATGCAATGACAATAAAGGGTTTACTGGGAGGCTGTGTGCAGCCAAATATAATTTACTTAAAGCTAATCAATGTATGTTGAGAAAGGAGGATCCATTTCTAGGTTGAAACTAGAATCTCCTAGGTCAGGAGGAGCATCAAATCCTGACATGAAGTCATCACCGAATATTACAGCACCAGCAGCTAGTGCTCCAGCACCTAACCCCAGTGCACCTCCTGCAGATACCCTCTGACCAGGGGCTGCCCTGGTTGTTGACATGTCTGTGTAGCTTGGAGACAAGCCATTCTTTATTGGGAGAAAGGTGGGAATATAGCCAACATTTGATGGTGGGGCCGGTGGAGGAGGAGTTATTGTTCTTGGCAGTAGATAGCTTGGTCCAGCTGCCTCGTGGTAGCTTGCTTCCCCCACCTCTTGGTAACTTGTTTTTCCTGTCTCATGGTAGCTTGGTTCACCCATCTCATGGTAGCTCGGTTCACCCATCTCATGGCAGCTTGCTTCACCCAAATATGGATTATAATAGTTTGTAGTGGTGAATGGTACTGAATGGTAGTCTGGGACGTTTGTTTGTACATGATCTTCTGGCTGATGGATTGAAGCCTGAGGCTTCCGACGGTATGCTTGCCTTACTCCTCCCTCTATGTTGAATTGGGTACTACCTCCATTATCTAAGAGCAGAATTTCATCCTTGTTTCCTACGGAACAAATTTACAGCACCAGATCATGCCAAGAATTTTAGGCTAGGGATAAACTGAAAAACCACTCTCATCTTCCTCTCAAACTAGGCAACTTTTTGTAAGTAAATTGAAATAAGAGATCGCTGAAGATGTTAAACAAAATAAGATGGTTAATGTAGAAGAGCAGCTATGTTAGGTTGTGAAATATGAAATTATCATATACCTGACTGAGGATTTGGCTCTTTCTTTTCGTTAGAAATACAAATTAAAATATCGATGAAGCCTCTTGGTTTGCTAGATTTCTTCTTTCGTAATTGGTATCTTACAACTCCCTGCTGCTTGGGATTGGATACCTCTGAGTTCTTTTCCTGCTTAACAAGAAACTCTCTGAGAAAAACTGTTGCTGAGCCATGAAGCTTTTCCGTGAAGAATATGGGGTCTGTACTGTAAACATCCACGTTCAGTGCCAAATCTAGGAGATTTGGTGCTGAGTCCTCAACAGGAATGGCAAACTTGGTTCTCCATACAGGATTTGCACTCCCTGAATCAACAACCTTGGTGCAATATTTGCTGTCAAGATCAATCCACCCAACAGCAAACCATTGACGCTTCCAAAGTGAGGTTGAATGCTGGAGTCCTTGTGCAGATATCAAGCATACCTCCACCCATGTTATCCCCATAGAAAGTCCAGGAATGAAAAGAAGGGATGTTGTCTCCAGTAAGCCTCCTTAGATAAGGGCTTCGCAGGAAAAAGAAGTGAACGTGTTTTGCGGTATTTCAAAGGATGCTTTACTTCGATATCAGAATTTTTTTTATACCAAAACTCTGTTTGGGGGATACCCTCATGCCTAGTTGCTAACATTTCTCCTCATTGTTAAGTATAATACAGGCATACAGGAATCTGCTACAATCAGAGATAGGTTTATGCAAAGGGAAAAGGTAAAACTTAGCACGACAGAAAAATTGGCCATAGAGTACAAACACCTCGACAATAGCTCTCTACGGATTTATTTTATCAATTTAGTCTCTCAAGTTTATCTTTATTTCTCACACCATTTTAGTCTTTTACAAAGATAATTTTGTTATTAAAGAAAAGTTTTAATGGATTGAAGTGAAGACACAGATTTAAATTAGGATAAATTTTTTACAGTTTACTATAAATTAGGATGTGCTCTGTACATAAATGTGTTCTTTCCAAAACCCAGAACTTTTCCCACGTTTACACTGAGAAGATAGGGGAGGGAGATTCTTGCAATTACAAATTTGACCTATCCATGAGTCGAATTTGCGTGTACAATGAATGACATAAGGAATGGTAATGTCAAGCTTCTTCTCTAGCTGATCAGACAGCAATCTTTTATTTGCTGACTGTTTTATATACAATGTAGTTTGGCTTTTTATACTATACTTTTTGAAGTGCCATTGGCTCCCTCAAGAAGAGGTGGAATTAACAATAGCTTTCGGCCTGCCTATTCACCTTCCTGGGTTATGGAACAGTTCTTCTGTACATCATGGTAGTAGAGTGCAAAATGTCATCCCCAAATCCACACGCCTTAAAAAATAACCTAAAACAAGTTGAAAGTTCATGTGCTATCCACAGATGAATAACATTACAAACTCTAAAGAACAATGAATAACCTTTCATTCTCTGAGCAAAGGGCTGCTATGTCGTATATGTCTCTATTTGTAAGCAGTCTGCAAAAGGAGGAAGCCATTTTCAGACATTTGATGATTTATGTATCTATCTACATTGAAAAAGAAAAATAGAAAGTACCATTGTGCTACAGGTCTATGACCAAGGATAAGGATAACAACTTATGCTTTCACCTCTCTTTTGATTTTTTTTCAATCACAAGCAGAATTTGATCTAATAACTTGGGCTAAACAAAATTCTGAATCACAGAATAAATAAAAATATGTTTCTATCTCAGTATTAAAGTAAATGTTATAAAAAAAGGTTTTCAACTGATTTACAAATGATGCAGTGGAACCTACAAAAATTAAATCAAGACATCATATGACTTTTGGAAAGAAGATATAGATAAGTTTCAACTAATTCAACCGCGTTAAACTAAATTATTCCAAACATTTCCTTTTAAGTTATTTTAAAGATGAGACTGTTATACTCTTTTACATAAAATTAAGAAAATAGAATGAAGATAACAACATTAAGTTTGTTTATATTTAGCTGTGAATAAACTTAACTAACAAGCAAAATTCTATACTACCAACAACTAAAACATGACAAAAACTTTATGGTCAAGGATCAGGTCTCATTCACAAGTGCCTAGCTGCATACCTCGCAATTTTTTTAACTATCATCTGACCAATTCCCATTCTCTGCAGGGAAGGACTAACCTGCAACAGACTGAACCACGTTCATAAACGCACGTCAACCAATACACTTCACTAACTAAGAACAAGCGTTTATTCACTTTTTTTTATTACCACCACATCGTAAATAGAAGCGGTGAGGCCATAATCGGAAACGGCGCGGCCAAACCCGACCAACTGATCGCGTGAAGGAGAAACCGGCGTGAAGAAATCCGCGACTAAAGACGATGAATTGTCGTGATATGGAACGACGGCGTTTACGTGGCGTAGGTTGCAGAAGACGGAGACAACCACGGCGCTGTGAGACAGGGCAATGCGGAGCTTGTGGATGTCCACGGGTTCAGGTCCGGGTCGGGTGGGAAATCTTTGGGTAGAGTAGTTGCAATCGGCGAAGAGGTCTCGGAGACGGTGAGGATTGACGTGGAGTGGGTCGGTGGAAATGTAAATTGGGAAAAGCGGTCTCAACGGCTTCTTCGTCTTCTCAAGGTGTGAGCTTTTGCTGATTCTTGGACTCACCCATTTCAATTCCATGGATTTCGAACTGAAACCCTCTGACACGCGCTTCTCTAACTGTAACTGCGTTTGTGCTGCAACTCCCATTGCCGCCATTTTTGTTCTCTGTTTTGCGCAGTGCAAGAAGTTTGGAATGGATAATGAAACTGAATCTGCTACTTCAATTCCCACCACACCAATCTTTAATTTATTCTCTATTTAATTAATTCTTTTATTTTGTTTTAAATCAATTTCTTGTATTACGCATTTCACACTTGCGTGCTGAGTTTTATGACAAAACATTATATAACTTTTACTTTGTTTTTTTTATAAAAAAAAATTCAACTCAATTTTTATATAGATAACTTCTTGCTTTTTATGTTTAAGTAAAATTGTTTTAAATTGTAATATGATCAAGTTAATATGTTAAAATTTGAAGATAAATTAAGCTGCTAAAAACGTTCATAACATTTTAATGTTAAATATGAGAATATTATATATATTGAGTATATAGGGAATATATGAGATTAAGATGCATAACCTGCATTTATTGGTTTAACTGTTTATGGGAATGGTGAAATACCAATTATTGTTTTATGAAGTGTTTGGATAGTGTAGAAAGGTGGAAATACATTTACGGGAAATTGGAAAAATAACTTTTTCCAATATATAAGAAAAAAATAAAAATATATAAAATTATGAACTCAATAAACTTCAGTGACTCTGTGTGTGGTTTTGACATGAAAGTGAAGTTATTATACTTTTACTTATTTATGGAATATGTTATACAAGAACGTTCTATATTGTTCTATATTGTCTTGTTCTTAAATAAATGTAAAGCATTAGCATTTTTTTATGAATTGAAGATCAGAATTCTTATGTTAATTATAAAGAAATTTTTATATGGATGTAAGAGTTAGAAAGTCATTTAAAATTTAAATTTAAACAATTTCACTCATTCAAAATAAATATTTTTTTGAATAATTAAGAGAATATAAGACTATAGTGTATAATTGAAGTTCCAAATTAATATGAATTTAGAAAGTAAAAAATCAAGATCTTAAGATAATTAACATATAAAGAAGAATTATAACACCCAGAGAAATCGAAAAAAAAAAAACATTCTAGGTTAAGGTCTTTGCAATTAACATTTTGACACATTTGGGGTGAGCTTTGGCTAGTAAAGTTCTTATGGCTGTAAACTAATGGTTCATTTATTGGTGTTAGTAAACATAATTTATAAATTTAAAAGTTGCTAAGAATTGATTGATTATGAGTATACTTTATCCTGACTAACTCTGATCAAATAACTTTTCAGGTATGAAGTTCAAACTGTGTTTTAAATGTTTTATTTTAGACTTCTTTTGTCTTATGCATGAATGTTATTGTTATAATTTGCTTAGTCAAAAGATATTCAGTACAGGATCCAAAGTTAATTTAAAATTTGAATTTTATAAAAATATTTATTAATTTAGGTTGATGTACATAAAAAAATCTGGGTTTTAAATAAGAGTTTAAATCACAAAATAAAACATTTTTTTATGGTACAAAGACTATATTTGAATTAAGGTATAAATAAAAATATTATAAAAGTTTTAGTTTTTTAAGAAGAAAAGCTTGCAAAAGAATCTTAAAAATTATGAGACATAATAGCACAAAATAAAATAAAACATAACACTTCCTAAACCCTAAAACCCTAAATCCCCGTGTTTTTTTATGTAACCCTAAACCCCCATAATAGTGTTTTTTATGTAAGATAAATTTCTTAAAATGAAAAAATCATGAGATAAAACTCGAGTTAATTTTATCACTTTATTTTTCTAATCTTTTATTGCGTGGACAATGAAGAAGATACAATTTTAAAGTATGTAGAGAACAATTATAGTTTGTAAAAAGATGGATATTTTTTGCTTGACATTTTTGTATTTTGTAGAAACTTGTAATACTTTTTATGAAAAAATTGTATTTTGTACAAGCTTGTGTAATACTTTTTATGAAAAAAATTGTATTTTTTAGAAGGTTGTAATACTTTTTATGAAAATATTTTCCCCAACCAGAATAATTGGATCTCCAGAAGTGTATGCATGATCACAATCCATAACGAAGCAAATGCATTAACACCTAAAAGAGTAGTTTTGTGTCTACAGAAAGCACACTTATGTGAAAAAGAACCACACGTTCAGCAGAGTTGATTTATTGGTGTCATCATCAGCTAGGAGCAAGTCAAATCTTCTCAATGACAATATCAACACCAAATCCAGGTTCCACAATCATTATATATGCTGGAGAATGCTTATAATTAGGAGACAGAGTGAAGTTGAACTTGGAGATGATAAGGGCTAGAACAACCTTCAATTGAACCATTGCAAAGTTCTTTCCCAAGCACAACCGAGTACCCAATCCAAATGGACAATAAGTATGTGGATACTTGCAGGCCTTGGACACTCCCTCACTGAACCTTTCTGGTTTAAACTCATTAGAATCTGGTCCCCAAATATCAGGATCTCTGTGCATGGTAGGGATCAGAGACCACATACAAACACCCTTAGGAACAGTGAGGCTTCCAAATTGCAGATCTTCGTATGCCTCCCTTGACACAAAGGCTGCTGGAGGGTATAAACGTAGCACTTCTTGAATCACCATAGTCAGCTGTTAACAGCCATCAACCACAAAGAAAATGGTTCATAAATTGTCAAAATATTGTGAACTCAAATGGGATTTGAGGTAAGGTTACTCCTTCCTTTAAGGATAGAGTATGCATACAGGGAAGAAGAAAATGGTTATTTTTATTTCACCAAATGGGCAATGGAAGTTCAAAACTTTAACATATCATAAAGGTTATGTTCAAATGTTGTGTTGTTTTTATCGATTTCTTGTTAGACAATAAATAGGTGCATAGCAAAAAATCAGGTAACAACTTGACTTAACTTTTGTCAATAGTCTTTGTCTGATAGAAGTTAAAACTATCTGTATAAAATATCACCAACACAAGAAAACTAATAACCAATTTAGTGAAAACTATTCAATCCTTGATGATATAGAGATAAGTATAAAATTTTAGCATGACATGTATATGAAAAAGCTCTATCTCGTAGCAGAGTAATATAAGTGCATATATGAGATGATGTAGTTGATAGACAATCATGCCTCTTAAATATGTGATTAAGATTTTGACCCTGGTTTATGTAAAAGAACAGACATCTAATGAGACAAAATCAACTCCTTATAGTTTCAATACTTCTTAAAGTTAATCTTTGATTTTTAGACAAAATATACCCCATGTTCACTCAACTCAAAGAAATTACAAGTATGTACAAATAAGGAGATTAGTTTCAAAAGATAATGGCATGCAAGACTGATTATATGATTTCTGAAAACCAAACACAGCATACCGTTTTCATCAGAGCGACAGAATCTGTATCTGGTATACCGTTGGGGCAAAGTTCAGCCACCTCAGCCCTTATACGAGTCTGCCATTCTGGGTGCAAACCAAGAAGCATCAAACACCAGGAAGCAGCTACAGCAGTGGTTTCATGACCAGCAAAGTAAATGTTTTTGCAGTTATCCACAATGAACCGCTTGGAAAAGTCCTTCCCCAGACTCTGATCATTCATGGCTGCTTCCAACAGTAACTGCATCAGATCCTTCTCTGATGAGGATCCCTCTGAGAATTCCCTCTTGCGTTTCTCCACTAAATCCCATATCAGTGTCTCTACCTCTTTCTCTAATCTAGCTGTATCGTTTTGCTTCTTTGATGAGAAATTCAGTTTGTCACTGCCATGAATTAATAATCAATAAGCTTTTAGGCCACAATTATACTCACGATTCATAGTTACTTTGTGATGTGCATGTATAAGGCTTTTAAGACACACTCAAGGTTATGTATAGATTTTAGATAAAAATAATTAGCAATTTAATATTTGTATCCAACATTATACTATGCTTTTTGAATCACACTTACAATTCTGCAGATATACGTGTAAGAAGAGTTGTACTTGTACTATAAGATAGTAGAATTTTAAAGGGTAAATGCATTTTAGTTCTCAAGTTTTTGGTTAAAATTGATTTTCGTTCTAACATTATAAAAATAGTGGTTTTGGTAGATTTCCTATGTTAGAAATGTGTAACCTTGTATACTTCCTTTTGACATGACAAAAGAACAATATCTGCCACATTTTAGAAGTACAAGAACCAAAGTCACTGTTTTTAAAAGTAAGAACTAGAACTAGTTTCCACCAAATCATTGAGTGACTTAAAACAGCTTTTATCCATTTTAGAATAATACAAGATTGACATACCGAAAACTGCTGAGGCCAAAAAGGAAGCCACCATCCTTGGACATGGCCTTCTGTATGCTTCTTATCTTGGAGAAGACCTCCTTTCCCTTGGAATAAGAATGGCCAAAACAAACCCTTGAAATAACATCAGCTGATAAACCTCTCAAATCTACATCCACTTTGACTTCAGCTCTGCCACCTCCTTGGCTCTCAATAGTTTGCTCCCACTTCAGTAGTAATGGCTGCGTTGACTCTACCATTAAGTCCACCAAAACCTGCAATGCATAGTCATGAATTTCACTGTCTTTACCAAGAATCATTTACTAAACTATAAATATAAGAAGTGTTACATGCTCTCTCTTGTTCATTCATCATTTCACTATTAAAGCTAACATAATCTCTAGGGCGTTTCAGGTGGAGAACTTTCCTATAAAGCAAACAGGTAGGGAGGGACATCACTTTCATTTCCCTCAAAACATTGAATTAAGAATTAATTTCATCTTCTATGTGGGGCAGGCACTACATATGAATGGAAGTTACTGCACAATGCAGATGTGATTGTGCATAGTGCAAATAATGTATCACCAAATGATAAAAAATAATAATGTATTAATGTATCCTTCTAAACATGTTTCAAAGCAGGGTAGCTACTGCTATATATAGGCCAAATTACCTAAAGAAAGACTGCATGATAAAAGAAAACAAGATAATTCGTCTTAAAGGGGTTGAAAAGTTTATCTTTATTTTAGACTAGTGCTAACTAGAGAAATGTACTTGAGAAAGTATGGACAACATGAATATATATATATATATATATCAAATTTTAAAAAATATAAGACACAGAATGAATATAAAACCAATACAAAATAAAATCTTAAATTAAAAGATAACATTAATATTTAAATAAAAATTGATATATAATAAAATCAAATCTATTCAATTATTGTGGCATTGTTCTAAAAACAATTTATATAGTTGGAAGTATTTAACTTGTTCTTAAAATGTATAATACAAATAAATATACATATATAGATCCGAGACAAATAAAACTGTCAGTTGCTAGAATCTCCTCTGACTTGGTTTAAAAAATGCAGCAGACACTTAATTTCCAAGAGAAAAAAGTTAATTCATTTTGCAGGAATTGATATATCATATTTTTATAAGGACCAAGTTGGACATTTATTATATCTTTTAAAAATATAAACTGAAAATGGGTTGTGCAAGGTATTGACAGATAGTTACAAATTTATATATACCTTAACTTTGTCCATGAAGAATTCAGCTGCAACAAGTTTCCTCTGCTGTGCCCAACTGACACCGTTGGATCTCAGAATGCCATTGCCAAGCAAAGGTGCAAGTTTGCTTGTTAAGTAAGTAGGCTTACCTAAATCCAAAGTCATGCACTTATTGATTTCTTTTACTATATCCGGTTGGTTCACATACAGGTGATGCTTCAACCCTGTGGAGTAAGTGTACAGTAGACCTGCAAGACCAATATTCATGTCTCTTAATCATAACTGTTAGATTAGATGTATAATGCAAACCATTTTATACAAACTTTGATCATATATACTATAATAAGGATAGAGACTTTATGTTATGGTCCCCATTTAGTTAATATCACATTTTTTAGTGTATCATTATTTAAATTTGTTGGAAACTATATAACTATCTGAGTTATACCTTTTATAAAAATCTAACCTATTATAGATAATATATTGAAAAGAAATATGATAAAGGATGTGATGCCAAAACTAAGCATATATGTTAGTATAACTTTTTGTTAAATAAAAAAAAAAGGAAGAGAAGAGGAAAATAAGAGATAAAATAATCCATAGGATACATTAATCTTAGAGTTGCTATGCTATATAGCCTACAGCATAGGCCCATGAGTACCCAAAGTGAAACACAACAGTTGTAAAGTTGATAACTCCAAATGTATTTGTCACAGTGGTTTGCACTAGATGCTATATGAAATTTAACATTTAGTAGTACAGTTAAGACATTATATGAATCCCTTTTCATCAAAAAAAAAAATAATGATATGGCATGAATCCATAGAGGGTGACAGTGCTTGACTTTTGCCTGGAGTGGACAACTTGTTGGCTATATCATGCATGATTTAGATAATAAGAATTTTGCAGAACAGTCTTAGTTTTCGGTAGAAGATAAGATACCCATGTATCTTGTAGAGCCCACACTGATCAAACTTTTTATATATGTTTAGTTGTTAAGTCCTTTATTATCCTTTTTCTTTTGCATTAATTGCATTTACCTTAGGAATAATTTCAAAGAGAGTAGCTATGTATACAGAGAAATTTAAACTATTGGTACTATTGTTTTTTAAGTCAATAGTTAAACAGAAAGGAGAGAGATTCCCTATAGCAATTCCATAACCTTTTCAAAGTTTTCATGGAATTTTCTAAATTTCAATTCAATTTTAGTTATGGATCTCTCAACTAACAACAAGTGAAGAAACCTTTTGTTTTCTGCAAGACAATAGTGCAAGTGGTCAAATAAGGAAGAATATATTCTTTTTCTGCTTTATTTCTTCATCTAACAAATCTAACAAACGGTCAAATAACTGAAATCAGTTAAACATTCCAAATGAAAGATTATACTAAAATGATATGTAGATTAATTCAGAACAATTGTAATCATAAAACTTAAAAGAAGATTGCAAAGGATATGTTCCTTCTTTTCGTGCCATCATGTATTGTTAACTTTTTAAAGTGTCAAGATCATGCTTGTTAACAAAAATATCTGCTTTTTTCTATGCCATCCCACCTCAATCCCAATTTGCTAAGTATCAACACAATAAAGACGAAAGAAGAATGTTCAAAAAGACTGATGTCATGTCAAAAACTCATCCAACTCAGAACCATCAAATGTATAAACACAGGGCTTTTGGCCCTCTAGGACCTTGGTTCACCACTAATGAAGATAACATGGCAAAAACTACAGAAACGTGGTACCACCAAATCGTCATAAAATTAGTGCTCCAGCAGAAGTGCACAGTTAGGGGCCAAAGCACTTAGCTAGACTTTCGGCAAAAAGTTACTGACCTGTCTCTAAATTCATGATTGCAAAATGTTGAAACTACTGGCAGGCAATAGTTCTATACAAACCCTTTTAGAATATTAAAACAGTGAATACATTTGTTTTTGAATACTTGTTACAAGAAAGAGTAAGAAGATAAAATGAATTGAGAGAAAGTGTAACAGTTTTTAAAGAAGTTAGATGAAAAAAACTCCATGAAAGTGCAAATCCATAAGCTAGTATAAGGAAAAAAAACACAATTACGTTTTTCTTTTATTTTCTCTTTTAATGAATACATTTTTTGAAAGGGGTCTAAATCTAACACCATGCAGAAATTAGAAGAAGATTTGCAACCAACCAACATCCTCAGCAGCAGCAGATTTGTTTACATATTTCTTAGGAAAAATGGTTAAGACTAATGAGACCAAAAGTAGGAGAAGCAGAAGAGAAGAGTACCATATTGTTTCCTCCAGTGTTCAAAATAGGGGAAGAGGGTTGCAGTGCAGTCATGAGCCAGAAACTGCTCAGAATGGTTGGAGTTGGAAATGGAAGCTTTGGCTAGGCTAGCCGCCTGAGCTTGAATTCTCTGCATATCAGACAGATTCCCACGTAGAAAAGAAGGTGGAGGCCCTTTTATTCCTTGCATTTGTATCCTCTTTCTCACCCTTTGAGACTCAAGCCACAAACTACCATACGCATAGAGTATCCAGCTTAGAACCCCCACAACAGCAACTGGAAAAGCCAGTTTAATTGCAAGAAGAACCTCCATCTCTACCACCCTCTCTGCTGCTTCTTCCTTTCACTCTTGTGATTTAAATAGTACACAGCAAAGCTTGCTCAGCACCTAAAAAACTCTATATTATATAGTAGTATGTCAGAAGCAAAAGCTGGTTATTTTGGTCTATTGTGGAGTGTTGTTATATATATTTAAGCATGAAGAGGAGGGTGGGAAAGAAGAGAGAGAAGTGGTTTCCGTTCAGTAAAGGGTGATGACAGATTCTACAACTGTGATTGGGGGTTATGCACCACTAGGAAAGTATACAGAAGCAGAAAGAAGGACTAGGATTGGAGGAGCCTGTGACATATGCAAAAGATTTTTATAAGCAAAATACTTATATATATAATATATGCATGAATGAATGTAATATGATGATATAATATTATATGTTCACATGCTTTCTGAGTGGAAAATTCTGTGTTAATGGACCACAAGTCATATGATTAAAAAGGATAAGCATTTGTTTGTTTATTAAATTATTAGTGTGTAACAAGGAGGACTTGCAACTTCTGTCATTTTGTAGAGTGATCAATACTTATCAAACAATACAAAATTATAGTTTACATAACTTTCATAAATAACAATTGCAAATCATCAAGCTTATTATGATAACTATTTATGAATGATTGCTAGGATTATTATGGTATACTAAGAAGACCAATAGTTTATAATCTCTTTTCACTTAACTCCAAATGCATGATTGAGCAATTAATTATAGTATATGTGGTGAGCTTCTTCTTTCTTTTTTAATAAGAAGTTTGAAAGGAGATGCATAACAAATGATAGTTTAAAGTTGTACTATGTTACATACATTTTATGGTATGTTAATTTTAATAGCTTTTATCTGGCATATAACACTGTAGGTAGCATATTCCTTTCAGCTTTAAAGCTAAAGTGAAAGTGACGTAGTTGATGTAGAGAGATCATTCCAATTCACCTTTATCAAATCTAATTTTTTTTTCTCTATTATGAGGTTTTGTACATTATTTTGGTGAAGAATAAAGAATGATGTGCCTTGGAAGAAGGCAAAATTATTTAATGATCTCAACCAGAAAAAATAATTAATGAAGTTGTTGCTGTGCTTGGTGCAGATACCCTGTCATCTGACGATTTTTGGTGTGCCCTGAAAAGGAAGTTCATAGCCCCTACACCTGTGAACTCTTTCTCAATTGGTCACTTTGACTTTCTTCAAATCAATTTATTGTTTAGAGTTCTCCTAGGTATTAATTTTTCTGAGCCTAATATTTTTCAGAGCCCAGTTGTTCAAAGTTTCTGCACCAAAACAATATTCATTTTTTATTTTATTTTTTACAATTATATTTTAAATTCTTACAATATTTTACATTAACTAAAGACAAATATTTTTTATAATATATAATTAATTGTATATAAATTTTATTTTATCAACTAGTTTTATAAAAAGGTTAAATTATATTTAAATTTTTTTTTAATATAATATTTGAAATATTTATTATCTATTTTAATGAGAATTTTTAAATTTATCAAATTATTCACTATTAAATCATTATTAAATTATAAATTATAAATTATATATAATCTTACTTACAGTTGATAGGTTTTTAATGTTGGAAGAAAGTTTAATTCATAATTTTTTTATATTTATTTTTTTTGATAATTTTTTTCCCTTGTTTAAAGCAGATTCAATACATAATTTCAGAAGTAGCTTTCATATTAGTTATGGTTCGTGATTTGCATATTGAAATGTCGTTTTCAGACATAGATTAGTGTAAAATCCTTTGAGCTTTTCAAGGTTTTTAGCTTAAGAATTGGAGTCTTCTGGTAACATTTATAGCCTTTTTCACCCTTTAAATGTTATTGGTCTTAAACTTCTATCTGCATATTAATTGCTTGTAGCATTTCAATGAATTTGCATTGAATTAAACATGCATATTTGCATGTTATATGTTTCTTATTATGGTATAAAATTCATGTAGGTCGCAACAATAAGAAGTCAAATTGTCAGCATTTATTGAATCTCTTATCAACTTTACTTAGTAAACAAAGGATAAGAAAGAAAGCCTATTGAAAGAAAGGATGAAAAGATATTCACTTTAAGGTTTTAAGTATATGCAAATTATGTAATAAGTATTTAAGGTGAAGAAAAATTATATTGTTAAGATTTCAATATGTTTAGCAGAGATGCTTTCAAAATAATAAACGTTCAAAAGTTATGTTTAATATATAAATTAAAATTTTATTTATTCATACTCTTTTATAAAAAAAAAAATCTTTTTTTCTTTTTCATTCTTTTTTCTTTAAAAATCTTAGATTATTTATTATCCTTTCTTTGATCAGACGACAGAATTTGAAAGAAAGTAGAGTTTAGAACAATTTAACTATATTATATTATATTTTTTAAAATTGTAAGTTTTTTTTTGTCTTTTTTAACGTATTTGTATGTATTTTGTGACTATATATGAGACATGAGTTAAATAAATTAACTTTTACTTTTGCATTGATATATTTTGTTTATGAATCAAAGTTATCTGAACTAACTTTTGTATCATTTCTTAAATAAACATAAAAAGTTTGAGGTATAGAGAGTTAACTGATTGTATTTAATCAATTAAGTTTATTAAGATTTATGAACTAAATTGATTTTGAATGTGTTTTCTTTCTTGGATTCTTGTTCCTTGAAGAATTTATGAATTGTAAGAAAGAAACAAAAATGTTTTAATCGAAGCCAATGGTGAAAGTTTGTTTTGTGTGTATATAATGTTTTGCAGTCTTCAAGAGCATTCATCTTGAATACATTGAGTGGTCATTTTCAATGATCCATTACAGAGTTATGAAGATTCCATCACTCACATAACAATGGATACCTCGTTCAGGGTTTTGTATTGATTCTCTACAAAAGTACCAAAAAACTTCAAACTTACGTTTACGAGATAACTTATAATAATCAGTTTAAATATAATCTTCCACTTTTATTCTAATTATGAATTTTAACTTACCATCTAAAGGATAGTTATACAAGTCTTATCCGAATATTATTGAATTCTAATTATTTTTTTCTCAAAATAACTTATAACTAAATAAATTATTTCCTTCAAATTAAAATTTCTTTCTTTTTAATATAATATAAAATCTTCAAATATACGAATCATTATAACATTTAATCCACACATTTTAGTTTTTTTCTTAATCTATATTTCTAGAATTGTTAAATGGGATGCATAATAAATTAAGATTTAGAATTTAGAATTTGTTTTTATAAAATAAATACAATCGATTGTTAAATGGAATACTACTTTTATACTTAGTTCAACCTTAAATTGAGTCAATCGATATTTTACTTGAGTTTACAAATTTAAGATTATATTTATAAAAATCAAAACAAAATTAATTTATTTTAGTTTGCACTTTTTGCATGTACAAAATTTAAACATATTTTACCAACCATATATTCATAAGTCTCTTCATAACACAGAACACATTTTAAAGTTTCAAATTTAATTAAAACTCAAATAGATCATTAGGGTATTTATGTATTAATGTAATGTTTTAAACTTAGATTAGTTAACAATTGCATCAACTTGACATACTATTTTTACACACAAGATCATACGTAATTAAATAAACTATCTATTATTTAATTGAAATTTAGAACATAACTAGTTGTATTTATTTTAAATTCTTTAATGTAACGATCTTCTTCTTTTTTTTCTCTTTTCTCTTTTCCCCTATCTCTTATTTCACTTTTATTTTTCTTCTCTTTAATTTTCTTCCCTCTACCTTATCTTTTTATAATTTGATCACATCCTGCATTAGCTTAGAGTCAGAGGTCATTTCTACCCAATCATATTTTTAAATCGATTAAGTTTTTCTACCTTAAAGATTATCTATTATCTTCATTTCCTTGTGATTTTGTCATCAATCTTAGTGGGGTATGTTGATAAAAATCTCAACTTGGTTAACCTCATACTGAAATTTGGTTATGTTTAGATATATTGCTTTAGGTCTCTAAATTTTGAGTATTCTCACATGAGCTAAAACTCCCCCCAAAATAAGAAATTACAAGTAAATGAAGTTATTATGTTTTTTTTTTCTAGAACCTTAGGATATGTGGCATGGATGTGAATGTGATCTGATCACAATATTTTGAGTTCTATGCAAGGTCAATGTTTGTCTGAAAACTATTTGAATGGTTAAGATTGAATTGAAATAAGTAATAAATGATGTTTGAACAAATCTCTATATGGATTAATAATTCTGAAATGTTTATAAGTTGTATTATTATAATATTTTTAAATAGATATTTGAAAATTATTTTGATTATGTTATTGACCTAGTTTTTAGTCATGTTTTCACTCAAGTGAATTTTCTTTCTCAAGTGAAAAATGCACTGAAAATCAACCATCTTTGTTTATACTTGATTATACTTCTTGGATTGTTGGTACATGTACTTTTATTAATTTATGAAATGATAAATGGTGTTCTACTACTTCTTTAACAAATATTGTTGGGTTATTTGATGGTGCTAGCATTTTGGATACAATCTCTTAGTTTTGGACTAGTTGTGATTGGAATATTCCTTTGTCTTTACAACAGATATCTCATATTTTTAATCATATCATGGTTAAGGAGGAACAAGATATTCCTAATTGGATTTATACGAATCTGGTCGTTTCACTCTTAAATCGGCTAGGACTTTTTTCTTGGAACCAGGAGTTCCTTGTGATTGAGGTAAATTCATTTGGTCTTCATATATTTTGCTTTCCAAAACTCTAGTACTCTGGAAATTTTTTCATGGGCGGTTTCTTACAAATCAGCATATTCAGAATAAAGGCTTGCATATATGTTCTATGTGTACGCTTTGTGAAAAGCACAAGGAATTTATTCAACATTTTTTTTTAATGTTCTGATACTTTGCATATTTGGAGTTGGGTTTGACAGATTTTTCTTACTTCTCATTTTTTTAATAAGGATGATTTTCTTTCTTTTCTTAAAAGTGATGACAGTCCTTTGGATAAATTGATTAATCTTGTTGTGATAACTTTTTCTATTTGGATGATATGACGTATGAGGAGTTATGCTAGATTTTCAAGTTAAGATTGATGTTTCTAGGGTTATTTCGGTAAATAAAAATTTAACTTGTCTTGTGGGAAATTCGTCTAAAGCTTCAATGAAGAATGATATGTTGGATTTCAAGATGATTAAGTTTTTTTTGTATTAATACTCTTTCTGATAAATTTTCCATCATCTTCCTGTTAGATGGGAGTTCCCTTCGCCAGGCTGGGTTAAAATTAACACTAATGAGATTGTTATGAAATATCCTGGTCTTGCTACTTGTGGAGGTATTTATTGTGGGAGTATGGAAGAGTTTATTGGTGTTTTCTCTGCGTTTCTTAAATTTTAGGCAGTTATGCTTCCTGAGTTTTATGAATTTATACATGCTATGGAGGAAGTTCAAAAGATGAGACTTACTAGTGTATGGCTTGAATGTGATTCTGCCTTGGTTTGTATTGTGTTTACTGTTAGGACTAATGTTCATGGTTCTTTCGTAATCGATGAAATATTTGTCTTAATTACTGTGGAAAAATCAAGTTTAGGGTTATTCATATTTTTCGTGAAGGGAATGTATGTGCTGATAAGTTGGCTAATTTAGGATTTATTCATACATAATCATTTTATTGGTATAATAGACTTTCATCTAGTATGTTCTTATAATTTGTTATGAATAGGTGTATATGTATCGTTTTTGTTAACATATGGGTTTTGGTCTAGTTTTCCATATATTTTTTGTATTTTCTTTCTTTTTTTAATAATATTTTTCTCATGTGAGGACAAATGATTATTGTTACTTAACCTAGTTGAAATGTTAAATTGCATAATGATGTCTAACATAAAAAAAAAATTTAAAAAAAAATTATATCAATAAGTTATTTTTGCATCTCTTGTTTGTATTGATCACTGTAATAATTATATTATATACACAAATAGACATAGTACATGTAAACGACTAACATTTGAAAAAGAATAAAAAATATTTTTTTGTTATATATATATATATATATATATATATATATATATTATGATGTATTCGTTTAAATTTACAATTTTGAATTACTATATAAGCTTTGTAAAAATTCTCTAATGAGATTATAGTATATTAGATAATTAATTTTTGGATGTCATACTTATACTATATGATATTTATAATTTAAAGAAGATAATGAAACAAAAGTACTAACTACTTTGTTTTCATAACTAGTCAAATCTAGCCATCAACATCAAATGTCAAGTTAAAAAAACTCTAATTTCTTCCACCAATTCCAAAATGCGTGTCATCCTTGCATAAAAAAATAAAAGAAAGAGGACAATTTCTTCCTCCTCCACCATATCGATTTTGACCTCCATCTATATTTTTTTTCAAAATTTCAAAAATTACCCTTATTTTAGATTTAAAAATCCAAAATAGTAAATAAATTTTTTTTAAAAAATACATTATGGACAAAAAAATCTGGAACACAACTAAAAATTGCATTCCGAATAAAAAATTTCAGAATTCAAAAATGTGTTATGAAAATCGAAATTCATAATATTTTTGGATAAAAGGTTCTAATTTTATTTACTCTTCTTTTTGTGTAAGGTTATTTTTATCATTTAAGAAAGATATTTTTGTCATTTTAAATAATAGATTGAGTGTATGTTGAAATTGATATGGTGTAGGGAGAAATTGTCAAAAGTAAAGTGTCAATATGTGATGATGTTCACTTTTTCTAACCAGCAGGTGTAAAGAAAATCACAAATGGACTAGGAAGAGAATTTGAGTGTTTCTTTCTGCACTCCTAATTTTTTCTTCTTGCAGTTCTCTATTATTTGAAATAACCAAATTATTTTTAACAGTTCTGAAATAGAGAATATTCTATAAGCAAAAAGTGTTTCTTAATAAGAAATTTAGAAGATAAAAAAGCATTCAAGAATATCTATTTGGTAGAACATTTTTTTTTACTTCCGAATGATAAATATGAAAGTCATAAAATATGTTTCAAAAAGTAAATATTTTGAAAAGAATAATCTGAAAATCATTTAAAAAATAAGTAAAATAGTATTTTTTTTAAATGATGGATGAAGGGAGAAAATTGTTGGAGTCAAGGAAGAAACAACTAGAAAGTTTTGATTTTTCTTTAAGGCCCTGTTTGGATGAGGAGGTGGCCCTGTAGTGCGGATAGCTTATTGGGTGGTCACACCGTTTGGTTCTATGAGAGTGAGGGTGAGAAAGTGAAAAGAAGAGTGTTTTTTTGGTCATTTGTAATATGAGGAGAAAGGAGGTGGAAAGGATGGGAAGCCATGTAAGATTAGTTCAATTACCATGTTGCCCTTATTCACATTACACAGAGTAACATTTTTTGTATTGGAAGCATCGCACCGCACCAGAGGTCACTCAATAAGTATTTGAATTTTGAATAATATATGTACATAAATTTATGAATGTATACATAGTTATTTTTATTTTTTTTACTTTTAAGTTGTTAATAAAAATAAATTTGATTTAAAATTAAGAAATTTACAAATAGATTATTTTTTTGAAATTATTACTTTTACATAATAGAAATAGAAATTTTTAATGTTATTTTGTAAAACAAATATTTTAGTAATTAAAAAAAACAGAAAAATATTACATAATAAATTAGAATAATATGTGTACATACTTAATATTTTTTGAACATTTAATTCTTTATAAAAAATAGATTTATTTATTTTGAAATTATTATTTTTACAGAAATAAAAAATTTGAATGTTATATTTTATATTTTTTTACATTTTAGATACACATACCATAATGTTATCAAATACGTATTATTTATTTCTCATAATTTACGTAAATTGCTAATGTTATTATTAAAAAATTAAAATATATTGTAGTAATTAAAAAAAAGAGAAAAAAATTACATAATAAATTCAAATTTGTAATAATATGTGCAATTTTTAATAATATGTGTAGATAGCTAATATTGTTTGAATATTTAATACTTTATAAAAAAACTTTTTTTATGTGAAATTATTATTTTTACAGAATGGAAATACAAATTTTTAATGTTATATTCTTTATTTTTTAAATTTTACATAGACATATCATAATGTTATGAGATAGATATAATTAATTTTTCATAATTTACATAAATTATTAATGTTATTATTTAAAAATTAAATCAAATATTGTACTAATTTAAAATAAAAGGAAAAAATTACATAATTTCAAAATTACAAACAAATTAACATGTCTTTATATCTCTTTCCGAATAAGATGTAATGACTTTATATTATATATTTTGATAATTACTTAATATTGATGTTATGTTCTAAATATTTTTTTTTAATATATTCATTTTGTTATTCATAATAATAAAAATTATTATTAAAATTAATTTTATATATATATATATATTTGTATATATATATATATATATATATAACATAATTTAAAAAATCATATATAATATTAAAATTATGTAAATAAATTAACTTAAGTAAAAAATAAATTTAAATTAATAAAATGTTAAATAATAAAATTATACTTAAATTTAAAATTATA
>Ga0123342_1001184_pt1 | contig 43664 bp, 19 predicted proteins | sample Turbeawhitnodule_FD_89960 | JGI IMG/M metagenome (GOLD analysis project Ga0123342, IMG submission 89960) | Root nodule microbial communities of legume samples collected from Mexico - Turtle bean Mexico white nodule | ecosystem: Host-associated > Plants > Roots > Nodule | place: Mexico: Nepantla...
AGGTGCATGAAAGGTATGGAGAGTGATTGGTTGGGCCATATCACTTGGAGAAAGGTGGAGGTGAAGATCAAAGTGTCTAACCTAGAGAGACTAGACAAGGGAGTAGAAACTTGCAATATTTGGAAGCATTTTAATCATAAAATTGATCTTACAAAACATGAGCCAAGCACCCCATTATATAGGTTCAAGTGCCTTGGAGAACAAGGAGCAAGGGTAGGAAGGGGAATACACGCAATTGTTAGGGTTTTGACTAAAGTCAATGTAGCACCCTAGGAACAAAGTTCTAGAAGCTAGGTTACTTCCTGTGGTCCTCTTTGAACATATAAAGAAACATTTCTCTGCCATCAGTAGCAGAGTTCCAATCTTCTTGAATCCTCTTTGCCATGGACCTAGTTGTTGGGCTTGAGCTAGGGCTCGAGCTTGTGCCTCTTCCATCAGTATGCGTACTGAGGTCCTATAGTTTTCGAAATGGGTAAATAACATTGAAGTAAAAACCATAGAAAATTATTAGTCAATTTTTGCTAGTTGTAAACTAATTAAATAGTATGTTGAATTTTATTTTGATTATTAACCATGCATGCAAGAATAATAAAATAATTGAAAGTGACTAAATAATATATATTCATATGATTAAAAAAACTTAATTTTAATTACCGATGAGTACAATTAAGGTACCTTCATTTAAATATTTATTTTAACATCTAATATCACCTTCACTACAATAAAATTATTAAATAGAAACTAATTTTAGAGACAAAAATTAGTTACTATTTGAATAAATCAGAGATCATTTTATAAAATAAAATAATTATTGGTATCTAATCCTTATGCTACCAAGGTTTTAGCTACTTACTACTTTATATTCTAAATTAGTCTCTATTAGTCTTTTAGAGCTAATTTAGAATATAAAATATTAGTAACTAAAACATAGGTAGCTAACTTAGATACCAACTTAGAAACTATTTTATAATTTTTTATTAATAATAGAAAACCACTTTAGATATCAATAAGTTTTTAGTTTCTAAATTAGTATCTAATTTAGTTAATATAGTGACTAATTATTTTTTTGTCTCTAAATTTAATTGCTATTTAATAATGTTATTGTAGTGTTTATAGCATTTGTTATTTTGATAAAGTTTAGGAATGTTTATTAAATATAATAAATAAAAGGAATTATGAGCCTCTCAAAGTAGAATCAAGTGTCTATGTGTTGTGAGTCAGTAAAATATGATAAAGATGAATTATGATAGACACAACTTGGTTTGGTGAAAATGCATGAAATTGATGACTTTATGTTGATAATTAAAGTTATATTTATATTAGAATTTTTAAAAGTAGTTAGCTTACCCTATTGTTTGCATTGTGTTTTACTTTATTTGATTGTGTATTTACACACACAAGTAGATGATAATACCGATTCATCAGTGAGCAACGGAAGGATGAAAATATTTTATTTTATTTTAAATATTTTGTTTTAATTTTATGTAAATATTTAAAAATTCTTACAGAAAAATATATATTTTAAAATACTGTATGAAAGAATTATATATATATATATATATATTGATATTTTATTCCGATTATGTTTATTATATGTAATAAAATAGGAATGTTAATAGAACAATAGTGTAAACACCGAATAAAAATCCACTTGAAGATAACTTCCTAACACTTGTGTAAATAAAAATATAGAACTTTATAAAAATAAAAATGAGTTATGAGATTATCTTCCTATTAGTGAAGATGTTATTATATAGACTTTTTAGTCATCACAAACAAAAATATAATTACAAACGGTTATAACAAATGAAATTATGAATTCACTTTGATTAATAATAAATATTATCCTATATACTTGGGGTGTAGATACCTCTCCTTTTGCTAAGAAGAACATAAACTGACATAATCTAAGAAAGAAGCTAATAATTATTGTATGAACACCAGAATGGGAATAATTTGGAGAAGCAACTTCAGTATGAAGTGTTTACAATAAGGATAGGAAGTAGACAGAATAATCTGAATTAGAAACACTGTCAAAACATTCATTCATTTCAAACAAACAAAAATCTCAGATGATATCTGATATTTGTCACTAACTTTATAATTTAATTAGAAGATGCACCACTTTAGTTCTTTAGTCCTCAACAACCAATGGGAAAAACAATAAAATATAAGAAAAGAAGGTCAATTAATTATTGTTTTTTTCATTTTTAAACAGAAGTATTAGACAGAAAGAATATTGGATTAAGATTAGTAATCCAACTTCAGAATCCACTCCCTTCACCTCAATCAAACAAAAAATCTTTAGTCTGTGAAGTCCTTGTCATGTACTATTGTTTTTCACAAGCTTTTGTTGCATCCTAGACATCATAGTTGACCACCTAGGTTGTACAAAATTATATAGTTGAAGCTCATGGGATCTAGAAATCTAGAAATCTAGAAATCTAGAAAAGAAAGTAAAAGAAGATGATACACTGATTAAAAGAACACACACTGATAAGAAAACAGTTTTGTGTAGAAGCTATTAGCATGTAAAAGAGATGAGTAAGAACCTCTTCTGAGGTGGATGAGTGAATCCTTTCCTTTACCCTCAAAGTTTACTTCCTTTTTATTATAATAATAGTAAGAAAAGAGAAAGGCTTTGGTGAGTTTACACTTTAGCTAAAGAATTGGAAGAGCCCACCATTGAATGAGATTCATGTATACATTGGATGTAGCTCATCTCACTCTCACCCCTTCTACTCAAACAAAAAAAAAAGGGGAAAAGAAGTGAACTTTAGTTCTTAAATCGTTATCATTTAGCATTGTTTGGTTGATCACTTGCCAAAAGAACATATTGAAGGAGGATTGTCCTTCTCATGTCACGGACATGTCCAGCTAAAATATTATGCTTTGCTTCAATCATCATGAAAGAGAATGTGGGCAAAAGATGGTAAATAGTTGGATCGACCCTTCAAGTGTGATGCTGAAAAAAGAATTTGGGAAACCTCAAAACAAACCTATTAGCTAGCCTAGGAATATGACTACTCCAAAGATTCCATTCTCAAGATTTAAGTGGCCTACTTCTTGATCTTTCTTTATATATTATTTGGTAAAGGATCTACCCCTATCACTACCTAGGTCTTCCTAAAGAAAAATCCAGATCTCCAATGTGATAACTTATTTAAATCTGTCATCTTCCTCTTTGTCATCATTGGCTCTCAAGGAATGAAAAAACGTTATTCTCATTTAGAAAGAATGAAGGGATGGAGACCTCTTAATCATCTATCATTAAACTTTTAATCTAAGATTTGCAAAAAAGGAAAAGCAGGATCATCATGATAAAGAAGTTGGACACGTAAAGTTAAAGAAATGTTTGTCCAAAGGTGAATATGATAGGAAGAATCATAATTTTGTGAAAGAGAATGATTAAAGTACATCCAACTGAATAAACAGAAAAGCAAGAAGCAATGGAGTTGAGTGGTACGTATATTATATCAACACTTCTACAAACAACATCCACTGCTTAAAGGAGTAAAGTAAGTCTCACGATGTGATTTACATTCTGCAATTTTATATTGTTTGCTTCTAATTGGTGACTAAATCAGTTCCCCTGCAATACCAAGTGCATGATAGGGCCATGAGTCCAATAATGAGAGGTAATTGTCTGCCCTTGTGTTAAATATATGCTCAATGATTAGAGGGAGTATTTTGTTGGCTAGAGCACATTATACACTTGAATTTGATAGAATCATACAAGCCATCTATATGTTTGTATCATAAAAAGATGTGGTGTAGCTCCTTACAATGAAATCTTTCCAATGTGCACGTGTAGTCAATTCAATGGTCCTACTAGAGTTGAACTAAATCAAGGGGCAGCCCCTAAGCCTAGAGTAGGATTGTGTGGCATTGACTATTCTTAATTCAAAAGATTTCTTATTAATTTGAAAAGATTTTTCAGCAATGAATGGGGTAATTATCACACCAACTTGATTATAGCAGAATAGACCTCAGATGTTGTGGTCAATTACATGTGGTGGTGAGCATGAAATATTGCTAATGAAGGGGTGTGACCATAATGATAATTGGATGGAAAGAGGGTGATGTTTTGGTAATTAAGATGTTAGATTAGCAGGTGAGAAATGTAGATTCTCATTTGTTGGTTTATGTATCAGACAAGGACTAGATGACAGATTGGTCTGTGGTGTGCAATCATCAAAGGGTGATTGAAGCCCACAAGAGGCAAAAGGAGAGAACAAGTGGGCCATTTCAATGTTTTATTTTTTTCTTCTTTTCTTTTCCTTGTTTATTCTCTTAAAAGGAGGGGGAGGGTGGAGTTAAAAGAGCTTGAAATGGGGAACGGGGAGGGCCTTGGGAAATCTTACAATAATCCTCACTTTACATTGCACTTGATTTGACTACACAGTCACCAAACAGATATTCTTAGATAATCCGTTAGCATTTATCTAGCAAATGCACGAAGCCAAATTGCCAGAATTTTAGTGACCCCAAAACAGGTTGTTATTCCATGTGACTTTTGTTCAGTGTTTTATTACCAAAAGGGTCGTCCTAATCATTATCCTGAGGTTACTACTAATTCACAATATCAAACACTTTTCATAAATACAATTGGTTTTAAAGTTTTATTTATTCATGATATGAAAAAGTACTGTTTTTAGTTCGGATGAGTACTTAAGGCAGTGATTAACATATGTGGGGCCCCTTAAGGCCAATTTACAATGATGAATGAAATTCAAAGGGATGAAATTTTTAAGCACAGAAGATAGAAGTTGGCAATGACAGACACATTATGACAGAAAGTATGTATTATTGTAACATGGTGCTGTTCTTCTACTTCTACAACAACACAAGCCTGAATGATAGTGGATTTGCTTTGAATAAGAATTGGTAGGTAGGGGATTTTGTTACTTGGAGCAAAGTGGTCTACATATATGTATGTCTGTCCTATTGCCAAAATACGTACTATTAGGCAGAAGAATGGGACCAGTCGTTTTCATGAATCCTGACCAAGAGAGCTTCTGCACAAAAGATCACTGCAATCAGATGGCTATAAGCATCTACAATTCTGTCTCATTGTTAAAGGACATTTTGGTTATTGGTCTGATCGACCGCAACTGGTCATGGGGGCAGGAGGGGTGCATAATGGGACCCTACCTCTGCTGCCTCTATCCATTTTCATGTGAATCGCATACAGTTTTAGCCAGCTCATTTATTGTCCCAACTTCTCATTCGCACACACCCTCTAATATATGACTCAAAAAAATCAATGCTTTTGGAGTTTCCTGTTACCCTTTGTTTTTTTGAATCAAAGTTGTTAAGTGTGTGTTTGGTTTGGGATAGATATGCATATGTATAAATTAAAGTCATGCATAAGAGCTTACTAGCCCCAACCAAACCAGCATCATTGCATTGGTTTTGCTTATTGCTATAAACAATATATGTACATAGAAAGTTATCCATTTTGTTGCCTTACACTGATGAAATTAAACTTGATTTTACATGTAATGGAATGAACAAAGATGAATTGAATTGAACTGAACTCCTTAGCACTTAATTACAGAAGCTATATCTATATCACATGAAGGAGCAATTCTCATAAAGGTAGCATCAATGTTTTGAGAAGAGTTGATACATGACAGGAACACATAGGCCTGAGCACTTGACAAGCCATATTTCATTTCATAGAACTAATGAGGAGATTCCAAGCTGGAAAGAGCCGGGTTTGGCGGATCCTGTCCTTTGAGAGAAGCCAGAGACACACACATGGAGATGGGGGTTGTTGTTGCATTGCATTTCTGAAGCTTTCTGGTCCTAAATTCAAATTCTGAATGTCATAAAAAAATCTCATCTAGTTTTCTTTTGATGATTAACAAGGAGATTAAATGAAACGAACTACACTCATAAATGAAGAGAAAGGAATATATTGGGGAAAATTTACTTCAAGTAGTACATCTAAAGGTCCCCATCTCACTATTCATCTTGCCCCCTTCTAATATTGATTTTTCCCAAATCACTCACTACTATCCTTAAATAGAAACTAAGACGTTTGAAATGAAAATGGGAATAATATCATAGAGATTAATGTTAAAAAATTTTAAGAAAAAAAGGAGGAAAAAAAACTAGTTATTATGAATCCCAACACTGTGATAATGTTGAAGAAGCCTATTGGCTTCCCTGAGACCACTGAAGTAAGCTCCATGAGTTGTGGAATAATGAGTTCTGTGAGTTGCTTCCCCTGCAAACAAAATTTGAAGTGGAGATGAAGCAGAAGGCTGACAACTGCTATCTTTTGGCAATGGCTCGGCCATTGCATCTAAATCATCACCACTTGACCCTACTGCAACATAACTGTATGAGCCTAAAAACAAGGGATCAGTTCCCCATTTGCTCTTTAAGACTTTACTGAACTTCACCTCATTTTGGTGAGATCTCTCCTCAGAATTCACATTCCCATTGCACAATTTATGTGAACTGGAACCCTTTTGCCACTGAGGATGTTGTAGAAAGCACGAAACTGTGGAGGAAACTCCATTTATGATCTCCTCATCTTTGAGTGACTCAAGTGCTAGTGCTTCTTCCCCCACAAACCAAGACAAGAGGACACTAGATTTGTTGTAGATGGGGAAAAGGGTGGCTGTCCTCCTCATCCACCAGGGTATTTTCTTGTGCCTCGTTTCAGATTGAGGTGAATGGAAAGCCATTTGCAGGAAAGGGAACCCCTTGTTGGAGTCTTCATTTACATGTTCATGTTGATATTCAAGTTTCCCTCCTCCATGTTTTGGACTTAATTGCATAAACAACTTGTTAACAACCCCAAAACCAAGCCTTGAAATTGCCTCAGTTTTGGAAGGGGGAAGAGGAGGACAGAACATACCTGAATCATCACAAATAACAGATTTTAACACTCCCAGTGAAACTGTGACAATGACATGATCAGCAGACATAACGGAGCCATCACAAAAATGCAGCTTCACGGGCCTAGAAGAACAACAGCCATTTTCCACACTCTTCCTCTCATCAGGCTGCCACTCAATCCTTGTGACTTTTTTACCTAACTGAATCAAACCAGGTGGCAACACAGAAGCTAAGGACTCAATTATGCTTAAGTACCCTTTAGCAATTGTGATTTCTTCACCTGGGAACATTCTGTACTCACTTTCAGCACTATAATCCAGTGTCAAGAGGTCATCAGCTGATGTATAGGTCCTCTGGTTGTTCTCATGCATTCCAAATATTGCTTCCTCAAGCAACTTCCTGCTCCAGTCCCCACACCCTTTGACCTCCTCTTGCTCCTTTGAAATCTGGTAAGCCTCTAGGCCTTGTCTCAGAAAAGAGCCAATACTAAGGCTGTTCCCAGACCTGTTGGAAGCAACCTTAGCAGCCAAAGCAGCCAGCTTGTGATAACTTTCAAGTTCACCCTTTGCAGTGGCTTCATTGAGCTTCCCTTGAGAATATTCCATGAGGTTGTTGAAGAGCTTTGTAATGGGGTCAACAATGGAAGGGTGGAGATGGAAGCCACCTTCAGCAATGGTGATGGCCTCATCAGTGTTCCCGTCCATGCACTCCCAAGGTTGGTCAGAGCGCAGTGAGTGGATTTCTTGAGCAATTTTGTGAATTGGACTCCCTCCAATTCCATGGATCCATGTAGCACCCATCTCAATACGGTCACCACCAAACTCTGAGGTGTTGATTCTGCCACCAATCCTGCTTCCACCCTCCACAACACACAGCTCAAACAACTCCTTTGAGGCAGTGGCAGTGTAGAGCTTGTTGGCAGCTGTGAGACCTGCCATTCCTGCTCCAATTATCACTATCCGAGGCTTCTTCACCACCATTGTTACTTGAGACTACTCACAAGATTAGAAGATAGCTTTGCTTTTCACTCTTTCACAACTCTTTCACAACAGGCAAAGGAAAACAACAAAACTAATCACACACGGGGAGAACTAAACAAGACACAGAGTGGTACAACAACAACACAAGTGGTGTGAACTGTGAAGGTGAGATTTGAGTTACTGACAATCAATTTATAACTGGCCTCTCTGCTTCCTCACTGAATGCCCTTTTCTTGCACTTTTTTTTGAGGGGTGCACTCATGCCAATCACTAGCTCACTAGTGTAAATAAATAATTCTTATCACAACAATCCTACTACTAAATATCTCTTGAAAGGAAATAAAAATATAATCCAAAGTCACTCCACAGAAATAGTAAATGTAAAAAATCTTCTGCTGTTTCCATGATGAGATAATGTATGCATCCCAGGTTTTAAAATTCACCCACTGACCCACCCAATCTCAATCACACCACAATAATTTTCTACAATATCAGACTGTGATCAAATTACAAGTAGAACTGTCATCACTATTTAAAACACATATGGAGTACATTATCTGATGTAGTAGTGACATCTTTTTAGATTTTCACGTTGTTGTAGTTGTTTAGTACTATTTACTAATTACTAATCCCTCCTAATAAAGACAGGGTTCTACTTTTCCTTTAGCTAGAAAACACACACACACACTAGAATTACAGGCAAATTCAAAATGGTTGAATCTCACTCAAGTGTTACTTAAAAATTGATATCGGCATGGGTAGGTGTGTCCCACAGCCATAAATGCCCACGAGTGAGTAAATAATTCAGAGACAGTCACTGAGCACTGAGCTATAAGACTAATGTCTATGACTACAACCTATGCTATGCAGAGGGAAGGGGTTTACCAGAGGGGGGAAAATCAAAAGAAATTACACAACATTACATGATGTGAAAGAAATGAAAAAAATGTGAAAACAACAATAAAATAAACAAGAAAGAAAGAAAAAAAAGTTTGATAGTGCCCTTCACCAACCTCACATGTAAATAGAGTTAGGGACGGCCCACCAACTGAACAAGTCAATGGTCCTGATCAACCGATGGAGTGTCCTTGGATGAGTCCTAAGGAGGACACCCTACACACAATTCCAACAATTATAATCAAATTGCTGCACACTCTCATCTCTCATTCCCATCACTCACTGTATTATTGTTTTCCTTATTCTTTACACTAACCCTCTTCTTTTCACTTCCTCAAATCTTCAAAATAAGATTACAAAAAAACTTGGCTTCATGTGTGACAGTAAACATCAGCACATCAATCAAATTTATTCATAGTTTTCTGAAAACATTAATGTTTTGTTTGGATTGAGAATTGTTTGAATTGAAAAGGAAAAAATTAAAAACGTAGGAAGTGAAAGTACGAAGATATGAGAAAAAAGTGTGAAGAACGTTGAAGATGTTTGACATCCTTTTATCCGTCTCCGTCTTCAACTATTGTACCACCCCAAAATTAAACTTGCAATAATTAAACAATCAAACATTGAGTTCAACTTTTATCACAATGTCTTTAAATAATTGAAGAAACATATAAAGCAATTTATTAAGTTATACAACAATCATCTCAGAATTATACCAACCATGATTGAAAAACAGAGTAAAATTCACTACATCACTGTTAAACTCTATGATTTACAAATCAAGCTGTATTCTAAAAACACTACATCAGATATATCTAAGCAGATGTTGCCAATTTCATATATGTAACAGTAAAATTCTCAAACAAAATTCATTTTAAGAATATTTAGTGAGAGACAAGAACTGAAGTGGAAGTGCTTATTTAATTGTATGCTGCATAATATAATAGTAAGAGATTATTTCAAAGTTTGAAACACTTTAAACGAAAAAACAACTTGAATAATAATTGTACGGTCCAAGAAAAACTTAGTATATTGAATTTAAAGATTCATAGATATTGAAGGAAATAAATATCTAAGCAAAGCAAAGCAAATAAGCAAGAAGCATCTTTGATATTTGTGGTCAACGGTTTGCAGACTTTATAATATAATTGCTCTGAATGAAGTGAGATAAAGCAGAACAGAACAAAACATAACAGAGCACAGTGCATGAATCTTGGTAAACGGTGATGTGTGAGCAACGTCAACATGATAATAGTTCCCTATTATTTTTAATTAATTCATGTACCATTCATTTTTATAAATTATAGTACTTAAATACTTTAATAAATAATAATTTTAACTCATTTTTTTCTCAAAAAGGGGCAACTCAAATACCATTTATTTTCTTTTTTTATGCTGCCTTGCTCTTCTTTCAATTTAATTATAATAGTCAAATTTTATTTAATTTTTTTATATAGCTTTTAAATGTTAAAAACCAATAAATATATATTTTATTATAGCTTTTCACATCATAAGATTATCATATTATATACTTTTAACATTATTTTATTAATACCAATTCAACATTCCACCATTAAACTTTAAACTGTTTAATTAATGTCATTCCAACTTTAAAAACATTGTTAAATACTAATCATTTTCAGCATAAAAATATAAATCCTTAAAGAGAAGTACACGCATCCATCTAAATGTCACATCTTTTAATATACATTTATATTTATCTCAAGATTAAACTACTAAACACTTGTTCAAGACATATAATTATACAAAAAAAAAATCCGTACTTCCATTATAAAATTATTAATGTGTAAAAAAAACATAAACTTATCATTGACTTCAAATTACTTAAACATAAGTTTCACTAAACTAAATTAGTTTTAAAATGTTAAGAAAAAAACACACAAATCTGATCTAAAACAGCAATAAGACAACATAAAGAGTATAAGCCATGTTCTTATAAAGCTCACCTAGTCATGTTGATGTTGGATTGTAGTCCTAGTACTGTCTGAAACATGCAATTATGTACCTAAACATTTTCTCTGGATCTTCATAAAAGATAGTGCAGATACGTTAGTATCATAGATTGATTAGAGAGGGAAGATATGGTTGGAGTTTGACACTACCCCACTCTTAAGGCACACTGTCCTACTTAGAGGCAACTCATCCAATCATATGAAATGAAATCATAATTAATCAGATATCCACACAGCATCAACAAAATCAATAAGCTTCCTTCATTGTACACAGTAATTCTTAATTATTGAATCAGATTCTTACCACTAACTTTTGCTTGATCACAGATTATGCACAGTTATCAAAGCCTAGTTGCTCACAAGTCAAAACCCCTTATATTGTTTACTCCACATTGGAGAAAATTTTTGCCAGCATTGGAGCTTGAATCCAAAGGGTCCTTGCTGCATTTTTTTATCTAAGGAAAAGGGTACCACTGTTGCAGAGATCACGTGTCTGCTGAAGATTAGTAGAGAACAAAATGGATTCTTTGTGGAACAGATTAATTGTGTTTTGGAAAGTTTATGAGTTTGTTTACTTGATTGTGAGTGAGGAATGCTCAAAAGTGAAAAGGTTTTATTCTCTTCAACTAAGCATTACAAAAGAACTTCTATTTTCATGTTAGTTTTTCAAGAATATAAAAACATTTATGAGATTAAGTGGTACCTTAACCATTAGAGTGAGGCTGTTATAATTTAACCAATAATTTATAATTTGTGTACACACTGTGCATTTATGTTAAATAGTTGAAGTAAAAAAAAAACTACAAAATCTTAAATGAGGAATAGAATCATATGGGCATTTGTGAATCTGTGTGTGGTGATAATCACTGTCCACAGATGAAGGAGGAATTGGCTACATCAGGTGGATTTTTTTCTATAAATAATATATTTTAAGAAAATGAAATGGATTATGTTTTTTTTAAGAGTGCTGATAGATGAACCATCTTGCTCTTGCACCACATTATAATTAAAAATAAAAAAAAAATTATATTAAAATAAAACAATTTTAAAATTATATTATGTCATATTATAAATATATATTAAAATAACATTTTAATTTTCAGATAATACCAAATACGAGTTTTTACCTGATAGGGATGAATTTATGTGTTTGTCTTGGATTGCGATTGGAAGTTGTTTGTGATTTGTGCAGGTTTTTTTGGTTACGTTCTCTTATTGCAGGATCGGTTGTTATCTTTGACAATTAGTTATGACATAAAAGATTTTCTTTACCTGTTGGATTTTGTGTTTGTTCTGATTGTGTGTTTCACTGGTGGATTGATGTATTTGGGAATTTTGTATCTTGTTCTGATATGTGATTTTGGGTATTGTCATGTAAGGTCTAGTGGATCCTTAGTTGGTTAGGTGCAAGGAAACTTATTTTTGTTTTTTTTAATAAAAATTGAAATATCCTGAAGTACCTCATTTTATTTTATTTATTTTTTGCTAATAAAAAAAATAGTTAATTAAAATTTAATTTTGAATGTATGAAACTTCACTAAAATTCGACTTTCTAGAAAAGTTTTAAATACCAAAAACAAAAAAAAAAGTTAAAATCTTGATTTCAGTTACAAAATTTTCCAATTTTTCTCTCCATCCACACAAAACACCCCAGAATTTGGAATTCAACACTCTGAACAGTGATGGGTGGTATTTAGAAAAATAATTTTTTCTCGATCCATTTGAGGAAATTTTGAAAATGTATTATTTATGAAAAAGCTCACATAAAATGTGTTAGAACAGAAATATTTTAGAGGTGAATATTTAGAATTGTTGATGAGTAAGAGAGAGATGATTGAGAAGGAGGGATTGATCTGAGAATGATTGTGTTGGAATGGGTTTCACTCTACTCTCTCCCTTACATCACCAAATTCACTTTACACATATCAACCCACTCAAATCCAAAACATATGCCATAACCAATTCCCCATTCTTATCTCTACGCATATTCATACACACCTCACTTTTTTCCCTAACTAGCAAAATTAGTTATTGTATAAAATAACCATAGGTTGAAGATTTTATTAAACTATGGTAAGATTGAGTTACATCTACTTAATTAGTCAAGTGCATACTATTACTTTTTATTTGATTATTTGTAAATATATTTTTTAATGTTTTAGGTGTCTAGTTATTAATGTGCAAAACTGGTTGAAAATTTTATTTTAATTAAAAATGATTAAATTAATATATATATATATATATATATATATATGAATGATTAAATTTTCAAATATATTTTTTCTGATAAGTTCAATTGTACTGCATGGAGTCAGATCAGGAACAATTTAAATATATTTTTCTTTTTTTTTTTTAATTTTTTGACAATTTTTTAAGAATAAAATTGATAAAATTATGACAAAATAAACTATACATCAAATGTAATGAATGATCATAATAATGACATCTCAACCTAGGTGAAACATATTAAAAAAATTAAAAATATCTAGGGCACATTTGGGTTTGACTTCATGGGAATATAGTTTAGTAATATTGTTAGTATGCACATGTACTTAAGAGAGAAGAGTATTAATAAATTGTGCAATGAAAGGTGAGGGTTAAAATAAAAATGAAAGAAAAGTAGTTGGGTGAAAAGAGTGAGTGATGTGAGGTTTTGGCGTATAGAGAGAAGTGAAACGTAGGCATAGGATTCTTGAGACTCAAACTTGCTTTCTCTCTTGGAGCTGCTTTTGGAGTTTTGTTGCTTGGCCTTTTCTGCCATATCTAAGAGAGGAAACACAATAAATGAACCTAAGGTTACTCCTAATTTCCCAACTAACTCTTTCACAATTTTTTCTTCTTCTTCTTCTTCTTCTTTGCTATGTTGCTAATAATGCTTCCACACTACTTCATCATTATTACTTTACCATCAATTTGTGTTGTTTATTATGTGATATGCTGTTTCCTTCAAATGAACAAGGACATATGCTACTTACCAATTTCATTCTTTCCATCAATATTGTCAACTCCCAAGTCTACATCCATAATTTCTCAAGGATCTATCCACACTCAATAGCTTTACCATTCATTTATTAAGGCATTCCCTCCTCAACTCACTCAAGATTAAACCACATTCATAATTTTTATGTTAGTTAATAACTTTGATGTTTAAATGTGTTTTAGATCTTTAAAAATGTAAGTGTGTTTAATTTTAATTATTGAAAAACATTAAATTTAAGTAATGGGATTCATTGTTCAAGTAATAATTTTGTTTTTTTTTCTATTTGTATCGTTCAAGTGACATGCATTAATGTTGAAATTATTTCAGCGATTGTTATAGACAAATTCTATTTTTATAGGAGAATGTTTTTTAAGTAAGAAAACCTTGATCGAATAATATTTTCTTACATCTTATTATTTAATTGAATATATTTAGTTATGTTTGATTTTAGTGAATGTGATGAAAATTATTGAGTTGATTGATGTAAAATAGTAATTAAGAGGTGAGTAATACTTCTTTTATACGTATATAATGTAAATATTGAGTTATGAATTATGTTGATGAGATATTCAAGTTTTCATGGTTTAAATCACATTACTTAAAATATCATGTGGTAAAAAATCAATAAAGGTTCATACTTTTTATTTTTGGGATGAGTAGTGACATAGAATAGAGGAGTGTATAAGAGTTATCTTGGAATGTTTGAACTCAATGCATATATCATGTTCAAACCTTAAATTGGATTTTTTTGTCCAAACCGAGAGCTCATGACACTCTTTAAGCTAAAACATTTCATATTAGTGTCTTGTCTTCTTTATTTACAATTTTGTTTTCTTCTATATTGAGTTGAAATTTGGTCTCTATAATGAAGAGTCATTCACTTCTAATTTCTCTTATATTTCTTTAATTTTTTATTCTATTTTTATGTTGATTCTCTTGTCTTAATAAGATATTCTTTTTTAACCTGGATATTGACCCATATCATGTTCTAAATCAACATTTATTATTAGATTTCACACCCTTGATTGTAGAGATAAAATATCATCAATTCTCTTTATTTTTACTCTTTGTCCTTGATCGACGTAGGATCGAAGAATAACCTACAATACATTACTCTCATACTCAATAACAAATGTAGAGTCTCATAAGTTGATTATATTGATCTAATGATAGCTTGTTGGCACACAACCTACATAGAGTCTAAAAAGTTGAACATATTGATTTGATGATAGTTTATTAGCACATATCCCCTTAAGCTCGAGTGCAAGTATAGAGTTTAAAAATAAGGTCGGTGTTAATAAAAGAAATGTTGATTAGTGTTTCAATGGTTTGATTGTTTGTCTCTTGTTGTATTATTTGTATTGGGACAAAGTTCTTAAGTATATAAGTCGTTGTGTAAATACTCTTTAACGAAATAAATCTACTAATACTAATTTATCAAATAATATCAACAAAGCATCTTCTTGTAATAACAAATTATTCTAATATTAAGATATAATTGGTTATTTTTGTTGTCTTGTTTAATAAATGAAGTTTGATTTGTGTTTCTTATTAGTGAAGTTGTTATTAGTTATTCTGAATGAAGGATGTATGTTGATGTTGAGTTTTTTTGGATTAAGAATACATGACAATATAAATGGTAATGTAATAGGTATATTTTATATCTGGATTGATATAATTTACTATTTTTATTTACTTTTATACTTATTTAAATAAAATTATATTGTAATCATATATGATATGTAAATAAATAATTTCGCAGGCAGATAACAATTCCAAACAGATTAAAATTTTTCTTTTTATTTTATTTTCATTTGGTATATATTATATTATAATTTTGATGGTCCAATGTTTCGACAGTGTATATATCTTTAACATTCTTATATAGTTAACATTCTAATATAGTTAACATCATATCTCAAAATATACAAACATATATGTATGTATATCCCTACATGTAGCATCATGTTTCAAATTTAGTAAAGTGATATTTTGAATAGTTTGTTTATAAATAAGTAAACTAAATTTATTCATCGAAATTTTTATTAATGCATTATTATCTTGATTATTATACATTCAAATGCTTACATAATTAAACAATAATTGTTTTTTTTTATATTTTAAATTATATATCATATGTTAAATCAAAGTTGAGTGATAAAGTATGGAAAAGTTTTTACCTGCATATAACTTTGGGGACTTTTTCTATTTCAAAAGAAATTTAAAATTTATGACTCTAATGAAATTATTTTCAAATATGTGTTATTGATGATTGTGATTTTGAAGAAAAGTCTAACCTTTTTCTTTGTTTTTATTGATAATATTACACTGGTCTTCATCATAGTTTCTTGGAATTTTGTGGAACTTGTCGTTTTCTTTATTCTTCATTCCTATCTTTGAGGGATACATCATTCAAATGCCATAAAAGGGGAACTCTACAAATTCATAAATTATTCTATCCACAAAATTAACCCTAATTAATACCAACTTCTAATATTATACATCTTAATCTAACACTTCAAAAATAATTAATTTATATAGGTTTCTCACACATGTGATCCACATTTAGTTCATTCTTTATTAATTTAAGATTTTATTATAAGTGTAAATAATATTATATATGTATCAGTAATAATATTTTTTCAGTTTAAAATCTTCTATTTAATAAGAGTTGAACAAAAGAATTAGTCAAAACACTTTCAACTTAGAATTTGGTTTTATTTTCCTGAAACTCAATATATATATATATATATATATATATATATATATAATTCTATTTATTGTGACACTCAATTTTAGTTTAGTTAAGGGTTTATTTTATTATCATTCTAAAATCACTATTTTCTTAAAATAATAAATAAAAACAAGAAAAAAAGTGGAGGAAATTAATTGAGAAGGAGGATTATTATATTATATTATCTTTTCTTATTTTTAGTATAAATGATACCTATTATAATCGGTACTATATATAAGATATTATTTTTGTGTGTTAGCTTTTAGTGATTAAGAAAAGTATTAACATGCTTTGATAATTTTGATTTTGCATTTACAAAAGTGAATGACTAATGAAGTTTTGTTGTTCAATTGATAAAAAAAAAATGAGATAATTAAGGGCGAAATATTAGTTCCAAAAGTGTAATAATGTACAATTTTACTCTTCTAAACACTCTTTCAAGATATTTGTTATATCAATAGCCATGTTAATTAGCATGTTAATGTTATGTCATCTAATGAAATATATTAAAAATGAACCACTACAATATTTACGAGAATATAAGTTTTATTCATAACAATGTATTAAAATTAATAATAAATTAACCAAGTTATCAAATTAACCAAGTTATTAACTTAATCTTAATACATACACTATATTAGTAGTGTATTATTAACTTAATTTTAATAATTTTTTTATCGACAATAAAAAATAAATAAATGTGAACCACTTCAGGGGTGGTTCAACCCTTATACAAAATAAAAGACCTAAGACACTCCATCTTAAAACTCGCACCGCCGGACACCTAGGATTACAAAAACACCCATGACTTAATCCAAAAATAAACACCCTAAAAACAAGCACCTGAGCTAAAAGATATATCAAGAAACCATCATCATACAAACCAAAGATTCGAGACATCACTCGGAAAATGAGAACAAACCAAAGAGAGTCTTGGACGTAATCCAAGACCAAGCCTTCACTTGAACCAATGCAACCACTTCTAAACCATCGACAACTCCCCCATTAAAGATTACGTCGTTTCTATGCTTCCATAACTCACTTACCACTGCAATCTAAATCACTCCCCACATCTCATTTACTGAAGAAGACACATTACACAATCTAAACTGAGAAAAATTTAGCAGTGGATCATTATGGGACACAAACTGCACTCCAAGCCATGCAAAACAACGATTCTACACTAGCCAATAAAATATGCACTCGAAAAACAAATGGCTATTTGATTCCACCTCCACCCTACAAAGACTACACAAAGGACTTTCAACCGCAATCCTACGCTTTTTCAAGTTAACCCTAGTAGCTAGCTTATTTCCAACACCTTTCAGGCAGTAATAAGTGTAGAAGGCAGGGCTTTACATCTCCAAAGTTGTTTAAACACGATGGCACTAACCGTATATGATAACCATATAGGCAAGACAACAAAACATAATTGTCCCTCAAGTATCTTAACCTAACAACGCTAAAACCACCCAAATAAAACTCTCTTTAATCAACTGTATATTAGGTGCTTCTACTAGACAACCTACGAAGCATCTGTCTAACCAAGAAGAAGACTCCACCTTAACACTAAATTGAGAAGCAACCCCTACCCCATGAGAATTACTCACTTTCTTTCTAAAAACCACCTGAGCGAAGGAGAGTTTTTGTTGCTTCAGTTGCTCCTGCTCCCTCGACCTCCACATCTTACAGGTTTGCTCTGCCCTCGTTTTAAACACTCATTCTTTCCTTGACCCTTCATTCCTATTGTATTTAGGTAAGTTCACCTGTAATTTTCACGTACCAATCCAAATAGCGTCCAAACTCCTTTCCAGGGAATAAACATCTGTCACTCCTTGGAACCTGACAAAACCAAACCTCTGCTTCCTGGAATTAAGCTTATTAGAAATAAACACGTCCAACACCCTTCCCCACCTTTGAAAAACCTTCCACAGATCCTTCGCAAAGAAATGATCTGGAAAGTTTGTGAAGAAGAACAATGTATCTATCATTAGCCTAGCCCTCCCTTCACCGGAAAAAATCCTTCTCTCTCTTCTTTATACTCAAATAAACAGAGCATTACCTCTTTAGCAACCATTATCGTAATTCAATCACCACAATAATTTGACACTATAATATCATTTCAGCTCATACCACGAAATTGATATTTTTTATTAACCAAAATTGATTAAAATAATAAAATATATACTCATAATTATTGAAAGAAATAAACATTATATGGAAAACTATTCAAGCCATATAAGCATATGATAAAATTATGTCTATTTTAAAAAATTTCATATTAGACATCATTATGCAACTTGACATTTCAGCTAGACTGACATCTCGGCTAGGCTGACACCTCAAGTAACAACAATCATCTGTCATCACATAAAAAAAGTATTATTATTGAAGAAAAGAAAAAAGAAAGAAAATACAAAAATATGGGGGACTAGATTAAAACCCACATGTTAACAAAAACAATATAAAGGTAGACTATACATATTCATAAAGAATTCTAAGAACAAACTAGATGGAAGTCTATTATACTAATGAAATAATTCTCTATGAATAAATCCTAAATTAGCCAACTTATCAGCACACACATTCCCTTCACAAAAAATGTGAGTAACCCTAAAACTGATTTTCCCGCAGTAGTTAAGACAAGTATTTCATCGATTACGAAGCATCCACGGAACATTAGTCCTAGCAGTAAACGCAGCACAAACCAAGGCAGAATCACATTTAAGTAGTAAGCCCTATCTTTTGAGCTTCCTCCATAGAATGTATAATTCCACAAAACTCAGCAATCATAGCAGTCTGAACTTCAAGAAACGCAGAGAAAACACCAATAAACTCTCTCATACTCCCACGGAAAATACCTCCACAAGTAGCAAAACCAGGATACCACTAGCAGCCCCATTAGTGTTAATTTTAACCTAGCCTGGTAAAAGACACTCCCATCTAACAGGAAGATGACAAAAAACTTTACCATTACGAGTATTAATATTAAAAAACTTAATCACGTTGAAATCCAACATATGATTCTTCATTGAAACTTTAGACGAATTTCCCACTAGACAAGTTAAACCTTTAATTACCGAAATAGTCCTAGAAACATCAATCTTATCCTCAAATAGCATAACTTTAAATAAATGTTGAATAGATTCCTCATGTTTTTCACAAAACATACACATAGAATATATGCAAACCTTTATTCTGAATATATATATATGCAAACCTATATTCTGAGCAAAATTAAAAACCTCTAAAAGAAATTTAGCTAGTCTAATCAATTTCTCCAAGTTGTATTCTTCTAAGAAAAAATTCTATCTTTCAAGCAATTTTATATATATTTTTTTTTTATTTCTCATTGTAAGAATTTTGCAGAGCGAAATTATCAAGGATTATTTTCTTTCAAATACTATCTCTAATATGTTGGGTGATTTTAAATTCACTAAGCAAATTGTGCAAAAATCAACAATTCAAAACTCTGCATTTTCACTCCAACAACCGAAAATTTTAGGTTGCATTCATAAAAATGATTATGAAAAGGCCACTATAAATACAAAACTAGGGGAGTCATAACCTACAAACACCCACTGATGAGAAGAGATACCAACTCATCATAGATAGTGTGGTAATGTGAGAGAACCAACAAAGCAAAATAAATAAATAAATAGATATTCACAAAAATAAAGATGGATTTTTTCATAACAACAATTAAACACTAATTTTAAATTAAAGTAATTAATAGTTAAGATTTAATATTAGTTTAAAAAATATTTTATATTTTTTATTAATAATAGAAATTATTTTAAATATTAATAATTTTGTAGTATATAAAATAATATCTAATTTAATCATTATAATAAATAATTATCTTTTATTTTAAATTATTTTTTTTTAGTAAATTGATTAAAATATAAAACATCATTCCATCCTACACATATGTACACAACTAGAAAATGCAACATGACAATAAATTTAATTAAGGCAAATTCTTCCTGCACCATATCAATTTTAACCTCCACCATATCAATTTTTTAATTTCCAAAACTATCCTCGGCACCATATCAATTTTTTAAATTTCCAAAACTACCCTCCTGCACCATATCAATTTTAACCTCTACCGTATCAATTTTTTAAATTTTCAAAACTACCCTCCTGCAGCGTATCAATTTTAACCTCCACCATATCAATTTTTTAAATTTCCAAAAACTACCCTCCTGCAGCATATCAATTTTAACCTTCACCATATTAATTTTTTAAATTTCCAAAACTACCCTTAATCCAAATTAAAAAATCTAAAATAATAATTATAATTGAGAAATAAAAAAATACATGCTGGAAAAAAAATTCTAAACACAAAACTAAAAATACATTCTGAATAAAAAATTTCAGAATTCAAAAATATGTTCCGAAAATTGAAATCCAAAATATTTCAGATAAAAGTTTTAAAAATAATTTTTCCATTTTTTTGTGTAAGGTTATTTTCGTCATTTAAGAAGGATATTTTTATCATTTTATAGAGCTGATTAGGGGCATGCTGAAATTGATATGATGGAGGGAGAAATTGCCTTTAATTAATACCACAACCATGGAACTTTCTTCCCCCAAAGCCCAAAGATACACACAGATGGAAAACCCAAATAAAATCAAAGAAAGATGAAAATGAAAACCAAATACAATCAAAGCAAAAAATAAAACAAAATCCAAAGAAAATCAAAGAAAAAAAAATGTAAATAACCCTACCTGATCGTGGCAGTGGAGAATCGAATTCAAATAATCGAAATGTGAAATAATCAACCGAAACGAGTTTATAAATTTTATTAATAATAAAAACTATTTTAAATATTAATAACTTTTTAATTTTTAAAATAATATTTAATTTAAATAATATAAGAACTAATTATTTTTTATTTAAAATTAATTTTTATTTGATGATTTTTTTAATAAAAAACTAATTTCTAATATCGAGCTTGTGAAAATTACCATCAACTACAATGTTAATCGCAAATATCACTAACAAAATTTCTATAATATTTTTTACAAAAATTTCTACAATAAGACTTTCTGAAAAAAAAAAAATTACAAGAAAATTACCGTATATTTTTATGGAATTTTTTTTACAAATATCTAGAAAATGTTTAAAAAAAGTTGCATGATTATCTACAAATATATATTCATAAAAAAATTTGCATGAAATTATTTATAATTTCTAATATATTTTGTTGTGAATTTTTATTTCTAAAAAAATTATATAATTGTATCATTTATATAAATATAGGTAGTTTTGGAATTATATCAAGTATATGAGGATACACAATTATTTATCTTAGTTAATGAGATTAATCTAACTTACCTAAAAGATAAAAATTGAAAAAAAGACTAATATTCCCCATTTCATTACCTCAAATATTTTTACTCAACTCAAAATTTATAGCAATTACCACCAAATTAACTAAATAACTCTTGTACCAATGTTCATAAACTAAATCTACCCACTTATAAGTTACTAAAATCCTTATTTCATAAATTCAATCACAAAGATATTTCAAACATTTCAACAATTTGAAGCTAAAAACTCATTTTCTTCCACAATCTCAACCATTTTGCCATGCATGCACTCCATAAAAGAGAAAATATGAAAATGGAAGAAGGAAGAAAAACTTACCTAGAGCATGATGTCAATAATGATGTTTTGTCTTATTGCTTTGTTAGTTTGTAGATCAAATTTACAAAATCCAGATGAAAAGGACTTTGAGGTTTTTTTGGAAATGGAATAGGAAGAAGAGTTGAAGAAAAAGAGAGCTTTTAGCTTTCTGATTTTGTGAAAAATGAAGAAAAGAGGTTATTCTGATTTCTATTTACACCCTTGATTGCAAAGCTCACTCACCATCTTATTACTTTTTTATTAAAGCCCAAAATAGAAATCGAAGTCCCTCACCCATGTCTTTTTCCAAAATACTATTCTCACTCCCTTAATTTAGCCATACTACCCTTTTCTAATATAAAACTCTAAAACTATTCCATAAATATCTATACACACATTAAATATATGACTAAATAATTTGAATTTTTTAACATAAGGACAAAATAAACTACAAAAATTTGCACTAAACACATTATTAGTGTTGTGAGCAGTGACAAGGGATCCACGTATCGTTCTAATATAACTATTATTTACAAGTATCTATATTTTTTTTTACATTAAAAAATAAATAACAAAATATTTTATTTTGTCTTCCAACTATACATTTATTTTAATTTAAAAGTAGAAAACTAATCAACACTCTTAACTATTTCTCACATCTACGTATAATTTATAATCCATAATAGTTCAATGAAAACAACTAAACATCATCATATATAAATATGTTTAGTTATACTCTTATTGAGAGTAAAAATAACATATTCAAAATATATATATATATATATATATATATATATATAAGAAAATACATATATTAAACTATGATTGTTCGTTCTTTCACATTCTTAAACTCATAAATAATTGAATAAGAATTGCAATTTTAAGAGATGCAATTATCAAAAGAGAAATCTATTATAAATAATTCATAATTAAAAACTGGTTATAAAAAAACATATAACATAATATTTCACTTTATATTCCTAATATAAATTTCCATAAAATGTTTAAAAAATAAGAATACTTAAATTAGTTAGAATGTATAACTATTCAAATTCTTGTTTTTCAAACATTTTCAGTATATATAAGAAAAATTCTTTTTGCATGAGAAATTGTAAAAGTTAATGTATAAGAAATATTACACTATAATATGAAACTAATATTTCACTATTAAGTGTATTAAGTGAATCAAGAGAGTTATTTTATGTTCTTCATAAATGAAGGAGAACAAGTGAAAAATGAGTAGAAATAATGAATTTGTGTTTTATTTTCTCTTTTTCTTCAGAAATAAAACAAAACATATCGGAATGAGAAGAAACAATGTCTTTATATTTTATTGTAGAAAAGAGAATGAAATGAACATGTGAGGACAATGAATATAAAAAATATTTTAATTTGCTTTTCCTGTATATTTCATTAGTTTATTTTATTATTTATTATATTTAATTTATGTTAATATTTATTAAAATTAAATGACGCGCGTTAAAAAAACAAATTAAAAATTCTCATAATTTAATTCCCATTTATTATATGGTAGGAGTTCTATAAGATTTGGGGAAGGAGTCACGACATCTCGCCATTGTAACTTATATAATGAAATATGCATATTCATAAAGTGCATGACGATTCAAAGTTATACAATGATAACTTTTTAACAAAAATTTACGTTTACTTTTTATCAAAGTAAATTTTTTAATTATTTATCATCAACAATGTTGCATAATTCCTCTGTCAAATATATGCAATGATAACTTTTTAACCAAAATTTAAATTTACTTTTTATCAAAATAAAATTTTAATTATTTATTATCACCAATGTTTGACTTCTTTATTATAACTAATATACAATGATTTACTTAGACAGGTTTTTTTATCTCTTTCAAACTCAATATCTATATCCTATTTATATTTCTTTACATTGGGATTTTTGAATTTTTCTTTATTTAAATTTGTCTTTAAATAAATATTAGTTAAAGGATTAATTTTTCAATGGCAATCATCAATAAAAAAATGTCCTAAACGATTAAATCTAATTCTTTTTATTTTTTGAATTTTGGATAAAAGAATTAGATTAACTTTTGAAAATATAAATTTTAATTGTCAATTTTTATAACTATAAAGCTCCCATGCCGTGTTAATGTATATGTGATAGTTTAAGTGTCAATGTCTTGTTAAAGATCACATATCAATTAGATATTTTATAAATGCAAACTTGATTTTATAAGTCGATTTTATAAGATTGAGTTAAACTTAAAGTTCACTAAAATTGATTGGACTTATGAGATCAATCGCTATTAAATCACTCATAAATATATTTAGGATTTAGAGTATTGGAAATTCGAAATTGTTAACAGAAAAAAACCATATATCTCACTTTAGAATCAGAAAACCAAGTTAGATCGCAGCTCAGCAAATACCATTTTCTTTCTTCAATTTTTAAAAGCATTTAGACCATTGCATACATTTACACTTCTTTTCTCGTGTTTTATTTTCTTGGATAACTTTTTATTTTTATAATATTACAATTTATAACTAAGGAGTATAATCCAGTGAAAAAAATTCGTGCTAGTGTATTATAGCGAAAAAAAATAGCATTTTACCTAATAAGTTAGTAAAGTTGACGTCCAGAAGTGAAGAGAAGCACCAGAGAAAGTGCTTTTATCTCACCATGTTTCTATCCTTATTCTTGATTTCATCAGATTTCAGAAGTTACAATAATGAGTTAACCTTTCTACAGAGACAAGATCATATAATGATGTCTGTATAGCAAAGATGACAAACACAATAGAAAAATATTTCAAAGCAACTTTTATTATTACTCTCTCAATCTGTTACATAATATTTTTGAACAGGGAAAATACAATTGTTTTTTTGGCAGGAGTAGTGGTAATCTGACACATTTTGTGTGTACAATTCTTTCCTTTGTATAGTAAATTAAATAAATGTGTAAGGGCTTAATTTTCATTGACAGAAGCCCTCTTGTAGAATGGATCAATATTCAGCAGAATAGCCTGACTGTGTACATAGTACACAGTCTTTCTCTTATATACATTTTTGTTTTTGGGCAGGCAATGCATGATTAGGCCTTGGCAATCTTTTGAGGGTATACTTGAACAACCACAAGACATGGAGCACCATCATCAACTTCAAATACTTTGTATACTGAACCTAATAAGATCTGAACCACACTTATTTGGTAAATTGCTGCATCACAGGGTCCTAACCGCATAGGACTCACTTGAGAGCTTTTTTGCATTTCCTAGACATTAGTTATAAGATATATATTGTTTCCAAAAGCTGCTCTGCACAAAAGATCACAAAGATAATGAGAAGAGTAAGAAAATGATTTAGAAAGAATGGAGAATTTCAAATTCAAATGGTCTGTCTACTAATTTCTATATGTTATCATAATAGTTAAGACAGAAAAACATTAGTTGTGAAAGAAAGGGTGAAGATAACATGAATATCAAGAGTGATAGTTTGGAAAACATGAAAGGATTAAGGTTTACCAAGTTAAATGAGGCTTTGTGAAAAACCAGGTTAAATTAGTTGTCTATCTTAATCAGTATTCAGAGAGGTAAATTGTAGCAGAGGATTTTATTAGGAGTATATTGGAAAAGTGCTATCAAACAAGGAAAACACTAAAAAGGAAAGGAATAGTTGGATACCCTTTTAGGAGAGCATCATGATATCACACTTTAGGTTCTTTTAACCAAAGCAATTCCATTAGGGTCACCTCCCCATTCTTCAAACACAACCAAGAAGTTACCACCTGAGTTCAGCCATGAACGAGGAACATGATACCTGTCCAAAGGCAAAAATATAAGCTCTCCTGATATTCAAGCTTTTACATCACTCAATGTTAGAAAAAAAGTTACGAATCCTCACCATCTCTGAGATGGTTTTCCACAATTTGTCCTGCATTTTTTATCAGTATAATATCCAGCATAGTTGCAAGCATTACAACTGCCATGTGCTATATATCCAGGCCAATGGCGACCAATGCTGCGACCGTTGATCCATACTTCTCCCTTTCCCATGCTACCCATATCTAGAGCCAATGGATCATTGCCAGCTGGTGCACTAAAAGTTGCCTAAAAACGAAGGACATTAAGACATGAAATGACTGCGCAAATAGAGGTGAATCATCTATAACAATGACAGAAATGCATCATTTGTTTGAGATTTTATTCTTACCTTGTACCATGTCAAAGGTTGTTTTTTGGCCACTAATGACCCTTGTGTCCATTCAACAGAGCTACTCCCACTTTCAGTGTGAAGGTTCGAAGCTTCACCTTTCAGTCCAACCTGTCCAATAGCATATATGTTAAATTTAACTTTTATTGCTGCATCTTTCTGAGAATCTTTTGCATATTGCTCCAAATCTGCTCAACAATGTACTTAGTTGAAGTTTTTCTTAGGGCCTACATGGTCTAATTTCGTTCACATTTTTCAATATTCAATGATATAATGCATTCCTGTCTGTCCTAGAATGGCACAAATATTAATTTTCTCATGAACTTCTGTTTCAACATATATCTACAATAGGTATCTATTTATATAGTATCTTTACTGTTTAATCTTCATCTCAGTTTTTGGTAATTTGTTGATCTTTTGTGTTTAGATAGTGAGCAATGATATAAACAAGACAACAAACCTTGTAAGACCATTTCTGTCTGGACAAGTCTCGTGTTCCTTCATTTAGACCCTTCAAATTGACTGGGCCTAACACCCCAGCATTCCATGTTTCAAAGTGCAAGCCAACATTCTGGTATTAAATGAATACAAAATATGGTTAAGATTTAAAAATATTACTCACCAACAAATTAAAAATGTTATAGGAAACTCAGATATCAGAAAATGGAGAACTAACCGGGAGACCAACGGAAACACTAAGTAATGAAAGCTTGTTATTACCAACTCTCAGGTTCACATTGTCACTAAATGTTAATTTAGGATTCCCCAATCCCCCATACACAGTTCCTGCAATCATACAGAAGTTTAATCTGTAAAACTGGAGTTTATTATAATAGATAAACACTAGGTAAAAGAGGCATAACAATGTTATTCACCTGAAAGTTGACCATTAATGAAAACATGTAGCAGATGGCCTGCGGACATTACAGTGAGAACAGGAGATTGACCATTCTTTATGAAACCTTCATTAGCATTAATGTAGACGCTGAACAAAAGGACATCAACATTGATTAGATGGAGAGAGGGTAGAGTTAGTATGCATAAAGAGATTATCATTATAATAATTTTTCTTTTAGAAAATTGATATGTCTAAAGATACTTACTCTGTCATATACCACAAATAATCTGAAGAATCCCGGGTCACATTGACCTGTTCCCAAAGTGCATCTGCTGCAATGGAATCATCTTGATTGGATGAGGCAGGTTCTTCATTGTATGACTGCCAAGCAAATGCACTGTTTACAGGAGTCATCTTTTTCAGCCAGTTGTTGGCACCAACCTAAAAAAAATTGGTAAATTTTGTGAATATTCTCACTTCAAAAACATTAACACAATAAATACAAAGGATTTCTGCTCAAAAACACCATAATCTTTGTTTGTCGTTCAAGTATAGCTTGAGGGGATCTCTCCAGCTTTTCAAAGCAATGTCACACTTACACATTGTTTCCTCCATAAGTCATTCACCACACATTTTCCTTTATTAAATTCTTAGAGTTCAAACTTCCAATTCCACAAAACTGACTTGTAGAGTAAGGACAGACTAAGAACCATACTAAGATGTATGGAGCATGGACTGACCCAATAATAACACCCCTTTATACCTAGATATAGACATCTAAGATCTCATCTAAGAATTTGGATTGAAGGTCTTCTAATTCAAACCCACAAAACCAACATGTAAGGTAAAAATGCCCAAACCTTATAAATACTACATTAGCCATATCTTTTAGTCAATGTGAAATCTGAACATAAACAAAATAAAAGAAGCAAAACTTAAGTATGGTCAGTCAGCAATCTTGTGTTACCTTTGCGGTGTTGTAAACAGCAGTTTTGCAGTCAGGAAGAATACTGATAGACCAAGGTGGTAGATCATATTGTCCACTTCCAAATGTAGCTTTTGCAGAGGATTTGGTGTCATAATTTGCAATGAATGCCGCACAGGCACCAGGGGTCGAGAACACATGTGCCTAAGATTATATCAACAAAAAGGAATCAAATGAATTTTCAAGGCACAGGTAATTCTGTTGGTTTTCATCACAAAGCAGCTTAGGGACTTCACCTCAAGGTTATATCCAAGCGATGTCACTTTAGGATCTGTAGACACTAAAGCAGGTTCACTTTGTTTTATTGCTTTATGCAAATCTCTCAAATGCCCCCATTTGGGTTCATTTTGAAGTCCTGGTACAGTGTAAAATTGAACAAGCTTCAGGTTAATGTGAAAATGTTTTTCAGCTTTACCATGTGGTGCCTAGAAGTGAATTTGTGCACTATGCTTTCTTTTCCCTCAAATATCACTCTAGCCAAAAGTATGTAAACAATTTATCATTTGTTCATACCGTATTCATCAAGGGGTGCGTCATAGTCATAGCTAGTGGCAATGAAGAGACCACCAGATGTCCGACCAAAGTTAGTTCCTCCATGGTACTAGATTAAAAAAATCATATTAGACTCAAACCAAAGTTTCTAAAACATGAATTGATTGAATGTAGAGCATACTATGAATGAATATTCACAATAGATAAACCAACATACCATATAGTAGTTAACGAATGAACCACCATTTTGTATGAATCTTGCAACTGAGAATGCCAAGTCTTCTGCTGGTCTAACAGGGACTGCACCACCAAAATCAGTGTACCTACAGAAAGGGAGATATGAAACTTACTACAGGACAAAGAAAAACCTATATGGTAGAATTTGTTGGGACTTACCAGCCAGTCCAATTCTCAGTCCACATTTTGGGTTTGGTGTTCTTGTTGGGCTTGAAATTTTCACAGTAGAACCCATTGCAGGTGTCAATCTATACATATCATAGTCAGAAAATTAACACAGATCAGAGAGAAAGATCAAAGATGCAAGAGAGAGGAATCAAATTGCCTGTGAAAACACAAGCATTCTCTCATTAAACATACAATCGAAACCAAATCTTGCACTTTCTCAACAAAAAAAATTCAAAAAGAGAAAAAGTGACAGAAGCAAATCAACCACTGCACTTATGAAACTACCAAAAGAAGCAAGAGAAAAGTGAAGTGAGTAAAATCGTGTGATAGGCCAAAGCACCTTCCTCCAAATAAAGATAAAACAAACACAGAGAAAAGGGTCGAATGGGCTTATGAGAGAATAGCAAAAATAGCATGGTATAGTAAAAGCAACAACCTTATCCCAACCAAAGCAGCCATAACACTGTTTATAAACCCCACCACCATTTTTAAATGGGTCACTCAAATTTAGCAGAATAGAATAAGAATCACGTAAGAAAAAAGTCAAAAAGTCATCTTGAAATCCAACTCCCCACACGAAAACGTTTTTTAGGATGAAGAAAAAGTAACTTACAACAGGATCAGGAGCATCTTCTTGCTTGCACATAACCCATGGAACACCAGTGTCTAGACCAACAGCCATTTGAGCAGCCCATTTCGTATAAGCTTTTCCAGGAGCACCAATTTCCCATTCCACAGGACCATACTCGTTTTCAATCTGTCAATTCAATTATAAAACACCAAATTAAGCACCATCTTTGTTCTAATTGGCTCAAAAACTTCTTAGCAAAAAATTGAAAACCCCAACAATACAAAAAATTATATACATATATAGTCTTGTATTTACCTGTGACATAATTATTGGACCACCCTGGGATTGAAACAACCTCTCTTCTTTCATCAAGCTAACAATCTTCGCTGTGAATTTTTGCATTGCAGCCTACACATAAGATGACAATAAATTGGACGGTTGAATATATGATTCAATAATTCATTAAACTATTTTTAATCAACCAATAATAATAAGCAAATTATTACAATTACTGAGGCTCCAAAATGAAAACACCAACCTTAAACGGTTCGTTGTCCGTTCTGAAAGCCATTCCAGGAACATACTTGAGCCAGACAGGAAATCCCCTGAACAGAAAACAGAGCATGTGTGACCTTTGAGTGATTCCTAAGAATCATTATTTTCCTTCTTTAAAACCAAGGAATTTTCCCTTCTCATAAGAAAGTGTGTACATTCACATCATTAAAATCATTACCCAAAGTTCCATTCAGCACATATGTAGGGACCAATGCGGAGATGAACATAGAGGCCTGCTTGCTGCACTACCTTCACGAACCTAACCAAGTCATACCTATCTTCGAAATAGTACTGCAAAATTTCAACATTGTATAAAACATCAGTTAGAATTTTCCACTTTTAACTTTCTGATCAGTAAAAACAAACAATCACAAGTATCCCCTTTCAAAAGAAATTTTGATCAGGTCAGATACTAAATGTGAGCATCTCTCTCAACAAGATTTCGAACTGTGGTTTGAGAAATATGGAATAGGCAAAAAACCATGAAGAAACAATAAATTAAGGAAATGTATTTGCATTACTTTTCCTGGAGAAGGTTCATGACCATTCCAAAAAACATAGGTCTGAATGACATCAACGCCTCCATCTTTGGCCTTTTGAATAAGGTCCGGCCACATCTGCAATAACAAACATGATTTAAGATGCATGGATGAGTGGAAAATGGAAAAAAAAAAATGAAACAGATGCAAGAAAAGGTTGAAAAAACAAATTTTGATGCAGCCATGATGCAAATTTGGAGTGGAGTGTGTACTTGAGGTGTGCTTCTTGGGTAGTGAATGGAGCCAGAGATCAAAATTCTCCTCTTTCCATCAATCACTATGGCTTTGTGGTCATAAGTCACGGAGGCTGTGACACCACAAACCCATAAAAACAGCAGCATCAACACCCCCCCATGAAACTCTCCCTTCCCCATTGAACTCTCTTGCTATATATGTATATGAAACCAACAATGGTGTGCTTCTCTCTTTCCTTCACTCTTGTTTGCTCATTTAAAGGTTGAAAAGAGAGAAGTAGCTTTGTTGGTAGTTTTTGTTTGTGGGAAATGGCTTCTTTATATACCTGTGTATTCTTTTAAGAGGGAAGCTCTTTTGTTACTGCTACCAGGTGAGGTGTGTGGGTTTGATGTAGGAGTTGAGGTGATCGTTGATGCAAATGTTGCTGCTTTATATAGATTTGGAGAAGGAAAGAAAAGGAGGGAAGAATGGGACCCCTTTTCTTATCTTCATCCTTCACACGTAACAACTGCACAACATTGCCCCTTAAGATATCTTTGGCTTTTGCTTTGGGAATTGTAAGTTGAATTTGGGTAGGAAGATTACATTCAGAGTGTGAATTTACTTTAGTGATTTTGCTTTATCATGTTTAGTGAAAAAGATATGAAAATGTAAGATGAAATGATCATCAAGGCTTACTCTATACAGCATTTCTTGACAGAGAAGCTTAAACTGTCATTAAAGGATTTAAATTTATAACAATACTTTGATGTTTTATCCAACAACTAAAAGCCTCTAATTAAGATAATAAAACTAAACAACTTAGTTTATATATATATATATAATTACGTTGAAGTTAATAATAAAATAAACTTTGTTAAGTTAAAATTAGTTTATATATAAATTAAAAAAAAACTTAAAGAAATCATAGAAAATATTTTTACAATTTTTAACTTTTAAAGTTATTTTAAAGAAATCATATAAAATAATGCACCTCATATACTTAATGTATTCAGTGTATGGTTTGACATATTGATAAATTTGTTAATATACCGAATTATAGTAAAATAAATATATTTTTAATGAACAGGGAAAAAAGAGAGTAAAATGATGCATCCAATTTCACTCAAATTTTTGTCACTCAAACATAGTTATATTTTTTGGAAAAAAAATGTGACTGAATTCAATGTGCAAATAAAGTTTGTTAAACATATATTTCTTTGGGAAGAGATGTGACTGAATTTAATATGCAAATAAAGTTTGTTAAAGATGATAGTAAAGTAATTATGTGATATTTATGATCTTGTTTCATTCATTAATCACCTTGATTACACAATATTTTTACTATACATAGTACAAAGTGTTCACACATTAGATTTTTTCAAAATTCAGTTTAAATCCAAATCCAATAAAATAAATTGATCTAAAATTTAGATTTATTTTAACTAAATCAAATTAATTTGGATTTTTTTCAATTTCAATTTAAATGGAATTAAGTATATATTAATTTTTTTTTGTCAATTACATTAAATTTGATGTGTGATTGACCTAATCGATCTTATGTCTATTGGCCGGACATAAACTCAACTTGACTTGACCCGACTTGATCCAGTCAGTCTTGATCCACTTGAGTCCTACTTGACCTAGACTTAGTTGGACTCAACTCGATCTTGGTTCGACCTAACCTAATCTTGATCAAATTCGACCTAATCTAGGTGCAACACAACTCGATTAAATGTGATGCCAAATTAACTTAGTTCGATCTAAGAATAGGTTAACTCAGCTTAACCTGACATGGATTGACTAAACTTAGCTTGACATGCCCTAGCCTGATATGGGTCTGATGTCTCGGACAAAAAATAGGCCCAACTCGAATTGGCCTGACCTGGTCCAATCCATCTTTGTCCCACCTAGGCCTGCCTAGACTCGGTCTTACCTAAGTCTTGTCCAACTCGATTGTAATGACCAAACCCAATGTAGGCTCGATGTCATAGGTCAATAAAGGCTCAACTCAAATTGTCCACAGACTACATTTTTTTAGACCTGGGACCGGGCTAACGAGGGTATGAGCTAAACTTGAGCCCAAACTGATTTTGACTAAACTCAACTTAACTTAGGTCCAGATCGACTCGACTCGATCTAAGGCTGAGTTGGACTTTAACTTGAGTTGACTCTAACTCAACTCAACTTGGGCTCGAGCTTAACCGGTTCAACTTGAGTGTGAGCTACACTTGAACCCGAGTCAACTCTGCTCGACTTAAACCTGGGTCATCTCTGACTCGACTCATACTAGACCCAGGTTGACTCAATTTGACTTGGGTCCGGACCAAATTGACTCGACTAGAGCTCATGCTTACTAGACTCGACCTAGGTCTGGGCTGACTTAACTCAATGTGTGTCCAAGCAAAATCAACTTGACTTGGGCATGGTTCGACTAGATTCGATCTGGGTCTAGATTAACTTGACTTGACGTGAGTTCAGGCTAAATCGACTCGACCTTCTTCTAGGTCGACTCGACTCAATTTGTACTTGAGCCTACTCGACTCGACCTGAGCCCAACCTAGTGTACCGTACTTAAGTCTAACTCACTATCATTTCATAACATGAAACAATTGAGACACACCTTGATTTTATATTTTTAAAATTCAAAAAATTATTCAATCCACATTCAATCCAAATCTAGAAATTTAAAATAAAAAATATAGATTTGAATTTGAGATAAATCGATTTAAAGAAATATGGATTTAAATAATTATAAATTTTTTCTATCCTTAATTATACCAACATTTGGATAATATATTTTGATTAGAGTATGTATCTATTATAGAAAGTATACTATCATCTAAATATAATTTCTTAATAATAAAATTATCAATATTTTTGCAATAATTACATTATAGAACAATTTCTGATTAGTTAATAATACAAAAATCTGTATATTGCATGTTAATATTTTTTATTAAAAGTGTACAAATTTGTGTAAAATAATATTAATTAATTGAATGATATGCTCATCTACAAAATTTGCTGCACCAAAAACTCTTCTTACCATATGATTGTACATTAAATAGCATTTATGTTGTTTGGGTTCTGTGCCTTTCACTACAAGATAGTGTATAGTACATATTTAAAACCTAACTAATTAAAAAATAATGAAAATTGATTTTAAAAAAAATGAAACTTAATTAAGTTATTCTCTTAAGATTTTTTATCTATTTTTTCAACTTAATGGTTTAGTTTGGATTTTAGAAATAGAAATCAAGAATGGATGAAAATAATTATATTTAAATATTATTATATTTTTGTATGATTATTTTGTGCTCTGATTGTATATTTTTTATAATCATCAAAGTATAATAACAAATTTGAATTATAATTTTAAATGAAAGATTACATAATTTATTTATGAATATGAGACTTAAAATTGAAGTTATAAATATGATAACAATTATATAAAAAAATTATAATGTATTTTTTATTTGTCATTATAAATATTTAACAATTTTTTGAATATTTTATAATTAAAAATCAATCAAAACTAGACCAAAAAGTATTTGATTTAGATGACATTTTAATAAAAAAAATCAAACCATCAATATATTTGGCCGTGTAACAGCCTAAGTACCTATTTTTATTTTTTTTTTATTTGTATTATAGAAGAGAGTTTAAATTTGATGAAGAATGATAATTATGTTTTCTAGTTATAAAATAAATAAATAAATCAAACAATTTCATTGTCCATTTCTTTTAATAGTCTTTCTAAAATATAAATCTTTTAACTTTTTTTTTCTAGAGTTCTTTTGACAAAATTTTTTATGATTAAGTTTATGGGTTCTTTTTTAATTTATTTATTTTCTCTCCATTGCATGTGGTGTAGGAGTTGTTGTATAAATAATGTCCTTGTGTTTTTAGGTTGACTTCCTAAGAGTAATATAGAGATCTGAACTCATATTTTTCCTGAATTAGATATCTTGGAGAGCATGACATTTATGGGTAAGGGAAGTTAATATACACTTGCATTAGGTTAGAAGCTATGAGAGTTTTAAATTAAGTATATTAAAACTTAAATGCAAAGTATATTTAGAGTGTTGAAATTTTGTTTGAGTAGTAAACTTAGTGGTTGAACTAGTGAAATATTGTTTGTATTTAGGACTTACATTTTCTTGGAATGATTGATTAAGTTCAGTTCATAATGATGATTGATGGGTATAGGTTGAAATTTTGTTTAATTAACATTTTATTGAATGTTTTTTATTTTTGGTAATTATTTTTTACTTGAAATCATATGAATCAATATAATTTGATTTGAAATAAAATTGATATGAAAAATTACTTTAGTTGAAAATTTTGGATTATAGTACTTTTAGAACTTATTTCCAAAGTTGTTAGATATTTGTTATCACTCGAGTAACAAGTTGATTCTTAAGAGAAATAGAGATCGTAAGGATTTGGTTTTGATTGCTTTCTTGTTTTAAGATCCAAATGATGCTCAAACAATAAGGTAGATCGCTTATGCAAATTATTTGTAGTTTGAACAGGGAATGAGGTGAATCAATTCTCTACTTAGTAATATGTGATTAATTGAATTGAGTTGTTATGGTATGATGTAAAAATTTAATAGTTACTCATAAGGTATTTTAAGTTAAGGATAGTGTGAGTAAGTTAGGGAATTTATATGAGATATTTTATTTTCTATTGATGACTTGTATCATATAAATTTAGGTATAACGTTGACTTAAAGTTCATCATAAACTAAAAAAGTGTTTAAGGAGTTACCCATTCTATGAAAGTTGTTAGATGTTATTTATAATGGAGAGAATATTAATTGTCAATCATATCATATATCCATTATAAGGATTAGTCTCTAAGTTCAAAATTCAATCGATAGGTTTGATTATAATTGTTATTAATTGATATGAAATTTTAAAAAATTAGCTTTTGATGTGTTGTTTCTAATATGCTAAAATTTATACAATATCGTATTTAAAACAATATTACAAAATTCTCCAATTCAGTGAAAATATATATGTAAAAAAACTTTCAATTTTAATAAGATAAAATCTTTCACTAAATTAACTTTATCTCTTCCAAAAAAAAGTTACCTTTATATCTTCTCTTAGGAGAAAGTAAAATTATTATAAAATAAATATTTATACTTCTATTACATATATAAATTGTCTTTTTTATTTATATCTTTCCACTTTATTGAAAGAAAAAAAAAATAGTTGTGAAAACATTTTTATCAAACTGCTAAGCGATAATTAAGTGCTCGCTAATTTTTTTTATTTTCAAACAATATCCGCAAAAGTTTTTATAATTCTATTTAAAATCCTTTTAAAGTTCACATTTTATTATTATCTTTTGAAATTCTATTAAAAGAAATTATATACAAATGTACATATTCTATTTTATAAATTATAATAGATAATAAATTTGTATGCTTATATATTTAAATTTTATTTTATTTTAATAACAATAGGGTTCTCGTTGAATGCATATGTTTAATTTTATTTTAATAATAATAGACTTCTTCACCAATGCCAATTCAGTAATTTCGTATAAAGTTAAAAAAGGTCTTCGTTCTCAATTTTCAGCAATATTTTTTTAGGGTGAAGTGTTATTTCAACTACATAATTGTTTAACTAACTTTTTTTTTGTCAAAAGTACTCATTGGTATTTTGAATTGCTGAATAAAGGTGGGTAACCAATAAAAGTAAGTGTCAAGCTTAATGGGATTCGAGTCATTTATTTATAATATTAATTTAAAAATATAAGTTACAAAACAAGTAGTTAGTAACCTACTCATAATCATCCTAATTAGGTATTGGATTTATAATAATAATAATAATAATAAAAGATTTCAATTTTATTACAATAATAGAATTTCTAAAAAAGGGGCAAGAGTGCAGTGATGACATTAAATGAAAAAAAAAAGAGCATTTTGTACATTTATAAATTTTCATTGTGAAGTTGCAGCATCTTCAACCACTAGTAACATCCTTTGACTCCAATTATTATATAGCATGATTGGATTCCCACCCTCACTTGCATTACAAAACTATAAATAGATGTTTTTTAAGTATGTTTTAATTAATGTAATTCTTTGGATGCTATTCTATATAATGATCTAAACTCAAATGATTAAACTAGTTTACATTTTTAATTGAATGGATTTCAATTTGAATTAATTCATCAAAGTCCATAATCTAAATAGTGATTAGTTTGTGTATTAGAATGTAATTTGCAGATAAAAAGGATTTAGAACAAATTAATTATATGTATTTTTCATTTTGTTTGTTATTAATATATTTGTTGTATCAGTCGATTCATACGATCAAGTCGAAGTCTAGCGTCCGATCAAGACCAATTGAGACCATCACACTTCAAGCAGAAGACTAACGACTAAACAAAGGTTAAACGTTAAATAGTGTATTCTTAATTACAGATTAAATCCTTAAGTAGACCCAAAAACGAAGGGTCCATAATAATTATATAAATAAGCACAGATCCTAAAAAATCAGGTACGTACATCATCATCTAGTGTTAAATACACTGAGTGTTGAGTGTCGAAATGTCTTTTGCAGATACTTTTCGAGTTCAGAGTTCAAGGAGTGGAGGAGTGAGCGGTGCAGAAAGAGTTCGTTCGACAAGAAGAAGAAATAGCAAACTGAAGAAAGAGTTGAAGCATTCTATTAATTCTAATTCCATTCGAAAACATTTGTATATTTCAATGATTATGTGTGATTTTTTTTATATAAATAATATATTTTTCCTTAAAACAGAGTTTTACATTTAAAACAGGAGCTAAACTAATTTGTTCTTTGATCGATTAATGTGATTTAGAATGTAAAAAATAATTTAGAAAATCTAAATCATTCTAAACCATAAAATTTAATTTATTTTGAATTTTAAAGCACTTGCTTAAAATTTACTAATCATACTTTACAGACTAAACATGAATCGTGAAGTAATTGATGACAAATAAGTTTTGGTTTTTATTTATTTTGAAAATGGTTTAGTTATACTATTCATGTAGGATCTCGTGTTTGTCTTTTCTTTTCTTTTATCATTGTATATAACGTGAGGTATTTGTATTTAAATAATTTATTTATTTATTTATAAGACTCATTTGAAACTTTACTTATAATTTTGATTATTCTCATACTCGTGTTAAGTAAATTTAACAATTTTGACAAGTTTTAATTGTGATCTTGAACTATTTGTTTTAACAGAGTTAACAATAAGAAACTCATTAAAATCAATAAGACTTAATTGAAAAAGAATATTTAAATGCTTAATTATTTTTTTAAAATAATTCAAGAACTTTGGTGATTTTTTATGTTATATAATATCACTAATATAAAATATATTGTTTTATTGGAATGTGTCATATGTTTAAAACAGGGTACTGTAACTTTATTGTTAAGTTATTATAATATAGTTAAAAACATTAGCTTGTGAACAAGTCACATTAAATTTTAATATAAAATGAAATACGTACTTACCAATATATTTTTAAAATATACTTTATTTATTTATTAGGATTTAATAAAAATGTACATTTCGGTGGATCTCATATCTTATAACTTATTTAATTAATTTATATGATGTTTTTATAATTTTCAATAAATGTTAATGGATATGAGAGAATACTTTAGAAAAATTATTTCTAAGTCCTTAAAATGTTATCTAAAAAAACACTAATATAATTGAAAACTTTTTATCTTTTTTTATTTTATTTTCACTGCTAAGCCATGTAAATGATCTTCTAGTAAAGGAAGTCTCATTAAACCTTTATAAATATATTCTGAGTTCAAAATATATCATTTTATATCATATTTTGATCTTGCAATTTATTTTATTTAAATTATCCTCATTTCCTCAGAAAAGAGTGTGTCCCTTATATTTTCTAGGAAAAAAAACGAGTGGACTTGTTAATTTTATTTTCGAAATTAATTAGTTTCTAAACATTTTTCCTTCCCTATTTTGTTCTATTTAAATAAAGAATATAAATTTAAAATTTGTTTTTTTCCTTTATGTTATTTTCTCTCTCCTAACACAACAGTGACATATCCTCCCCCAAAAAGAACAAAAAGGTAAAGTTTTGAAATCTTGTCACTCTCAAACTGCACTGCTGAATTATAAAAAACCCTAAATTTGAAATATGATGTGGGCCCCACCAGTGGACCCATTTTAAACAAAATTAAACAATAAATAATTCTCCAATATGTTTTTGCCCTTTTTCTATGTAAGTTTTGGCACTTTTTAGTATTTGTTTGGCAATTCAAGAAAAAAAAAACTGTTTATTTTTAAAGTTTTTTTTTTCTAGAAACATTTACTTTTCCTCCATTGATACTTCACTTGATAGCTTGAGAAAAGAATGATGAGAACAAGTGTTTATTATGAAAATGGCCTATCATCTTTGTGAAGGGTGTAGTAAATTTGTAAAGGTGTTTAAAAAGTTTGAATTGTAACATCTTTAAATTTTATAGTTAAAGCATACACTTAATGAATATTTATTGATTGGTTTGTTTTTCTTAACTGTAATTTTCATTCTAATTGAGTGATGTTTTTTTTTTACATGTTTATTTTCATTAACTACAAAATATGTTCCAAAAATATATTTGCTCTAAAGTGCAAAATTGCTACATGTATTTATCTCTATATTACTATTTCTATTGTTTTTGCTAAACCTAAAAGGACTTCAATTTTTTCTGCATTTATTTTATTACAAATTCCCCATTCGAGTTATATTCATTTATCTTTAATAGATTTATCATTACTACTACACGTCCACACCTGTTTTTGTATTGGATCAAACCTAAAAACCACTGAAAAAACAAGTGTTGGAGGGTAAATTAAGAATTGAAGATTACATATAATTAAAGAATTAAAAATGTCATCCTTTTAATCTTCATAAACTTCATGTTTTATTGGTTTGAATATAATTTTTCTCCATCGATTTCAACTTTTTTCACATCATACATAAAGAATTTAAATTCTTTACTGATAATTTTTTTTAAAATATTTTAATTTAATGTTATTTTTATAGTTAAATGATTTTTTAAGTAGATTGATGGCTCAATTTAATCCATCACATATTTTGTAAGGACTTACAAAATGATTTTAGATTATAAGTGATATAACTAAAATGACATCTAAATATTTTATTATTAAAGTAAAAAATAATAATTATTTAGATTTTATTTTAAAATAACTATCATTTCTCTAAAATTATTTTTTTCTTTTCTTCTTTGCATTCTCTCTAAAAGTCTGACTCCATCCTTCATTAAATTGATGATCAAAGACTCTCTTTAGACTCCTGATAGTGAACAAAGTAAATTTGTTTGGTATAAATTTTTATTTGAGTAAGTTCAATTTTTCTCTTTTTTTCCTTCAAGTTAGTTTTGACTTTTTTTTCACCTAGATACACGTGTCTTTCATGTGAGGTATTTGATATGAGATTAATATATATTAGTTTAAAGTCTTACTTATGTGTTCAAATTGACCAGGACTTTGTAGTGTAGGTTACGTTATCATTGTGTTCTTTAGTAGTTAGAGCTTTTTGTGAGTACTCAACCATTCAATTTGGTAAGGGAATCTAGTTTTATTTTTCACTAGTAAGCTAGACTAGAGGACTGGATGTGAAAGTGACTTTGACACAAGTTTCAAATTTTTCTTATAGGGATTGTAGTGATATGTGACAGAGATGATTTACATGTTTTTATATATATTTTGAATTAAGCTCATGTTTGAAGTAAATTGAGATGATTTGGTTGATTTCATGTGAAGGTTTGTGTTGAATCAATCTAGAAATTTGAGATTTTTGTTGATTAAAATGTAGTTTGTTATGTTATCTAGTTAAATGATTTGAAAATATCCTTTGTTTTGAACTACTTGAAATGAGTGTAAGTTTATCTAGTAATTGCAGAACTCTAAACAAGATCAAGTGACAGTTGTAAGTGATAGTTTTCAAAACCAGTAACAAAGGATTTGAAAAGCTCAACTTGAGGCACATGAACCAGTTTTAGAATTATGCATATTATGCAAAATTATGTAGACTCGTTGAGCATTAGAAAACCCGAGAGGATTTGTTGCTGGGTGAGCTACTCTCACTAGGCGAATTTGGTCTTAGTAGTTCGGTTGCTAGACAAGCAATGTTATCGCTAGGCAAAATTTAAGGAATTAAAAACTCGCGAGCATTGGTTGTTGGGCAAGCCACTGGGTGAATTTGGTTCCAAGGCTTGGTTGTTGGGTGAGCTCGAGACTCACTAGGCGAGAATACGTGTCCTACACAGATAAATTGTGATTGTGAGATGTTCTAGTATGTTTTAAAAGTTAAATTTCTATATGATTGTATGGTATATTGAGGTGTTGAATGAATTACGAACCATGTGAGAGTGTAATTCGGACATATTATTACCAAGAAAAAAAATACCATATTAAAATTATTTATGATATATATTAAATTATAGATTTATTTATTAATATATATGAAAATTATTAGGTGATAAGAGTTGAAGAAGATTCCTGAATTTGAGATTTCAAAAGATGATTAATATAACAGGTTATATTTACTGTGTATAAGTTATAAATAAATGAAGTTTTATTATCTTTTTATCAATTGTAAGAAAATATTATTCGATTAAAAACTTATTTTATAATTTAGATCGATATAGTTTAAGCCTATTTGTACGTATCTAATTTTATACGTATGATTAAATTTATTCCATCACATTTTCGAATATTAGTTTCTTCGTCAAACAACACGTTTTGTTTTTCAAAATAGTGTAAATTGTATAATTTTTAAATTAAATTGTATACTTAATGAGTACCATTTTAAATTCGAATATAAAAAAACTTGTATAGCATAATAAAAAATATAAATAAATTTTAATTATTTCCATTTTCTCAATAAACTTTAATTAATTTAGAAAACGAAATTCCGCTTTTAAATGAGATGGAAAAAGTTAAATGAGGTCAACTAATGTTTTTAATTAGCACGAATAGGTTTTTTTTCTTCTTTTAAAAGTGGCACATTTCTTTTGATTAACTATGAAATAAATTTCATAAATAGTATCTATTCTAAAAGGACAACAACCCTACTACCATAAAAAGTTTAGTGCTATTTCATTGTTTGGTCCTTTTTTTTTATAATTTTGGAAACGTTTTCTGAGTTACGTGTGTTTATTTCTAAGATATTGTGATTATATATGTTAATTTTAGAAGTGTGAATTATTATATCTTGGGTGATTTTAGTTCGTATTCAGGAGGGGCCAACATTTGCTGACATGCCTCAAGCTATTTTCTTTCACTTTTTTAGTTTTTCCAGCAAATGAACCCTTTATTTTGTTTTGACTTTTTTAGAATACCTAACAAAGAGCTTATCACACTCTATTTGTAATTATTTTCAAGGGTTAGATTTCAAAAGATTTCTTTTATAAAAAAAAACTATTTCGTATTCAATAAAAAAATTAAACATTAAAAAGAATTATGATATTTAATAAAGACCATCGTTCCGACCTTAAATCTAAAGGATTATCTATTTTGGAGGTCGATGTTTCGTCACAGAGTTTAAAAGGTGTCTTTCAACTCGGTGTGGTATACTATGCATTTTGGAGGTAGATGTTCCGTCATGATTTAATCCTTAAAAAATACTTTGATAGGTTAAAAAAAAAATTGTCATTAATCTTGACTCTAGAATAACATAAGACTATATTGAACGTATTGAAACAACTATTATCATAATTTTTTATAAAATATTTTTTTAGTAATATTTAATAGAGATTTCAAATGACTAAATAAAATCAGTTAGTATTCTAATTCCTTTAAATTTTTATAGATTATTTTTTATGAATTTTTTACCATCTTTTTGCTTTTTCCCCCACTTTAAATGGACTCTCCATAACACTCTAATTCTACCCTAATTGTCAAAATCACAAACTCATTGTTAAATGTCTCTTGATTGGACCTCCTGGGCTGAACTTGAGGTGTTTGAGTAATATCACCAAAATTTTCATCCTAAGACATTTTTACTATCACTAACCATATAAATATTTACCTCATCACCATAAGTATGTTACTAATTAATCATTTTGAACATCTAAGTTATGAATTAATTGTTGAATTGGTTCAACATTAGCCACACTATTATCTTTCTTGGTTGTAAAATTCTATACCTTATCAATATTTTCAATGTTTTCCTCTTCTATTAATTTCACATCATAATTTCTTACAAGCTTCCTTTGAACACATGCCACATAACCTATAACTAAATTCATTCTCACCAGTGAATGAAGATACGTTATCCTAATTTTGCATCTAACTTAGATCTTCATCTTTTCTAACATGCACAAATTTCTTTTAATAAGAAAGTCTTTAGTGTTTTTTCATATAAATCACAACGAGTAAAGAAAAGTATGAATAATAATTATGTGATATTTAATCCCTTTAAAAAAATTGTCTCATTACTCAAGAGTATCCGCTTGAAAATACAAACCTATTATTTCTACCCTTAATATCCATGGATACCCACAAAATGGTTTTTTATTTAAAAATTACTTAAAAATATAAAGACAAATTAAATTATTATCTTAGAGTATAATCGAAATAAAAGTGTTTAATGAAATATTAGTACAAATATGTTTTTTAAAAAATATATAAATTTAAACAAAAATATGTTTAAACATATTTTTAATTTCGTAAATTTCATAAATTTATATAAAATCCAAACTCTAAACCATTATTTAAATGTTAATGTTAATAACTTTAATAATAACAAAACTCACTAACAATAACCAAAGAATATATATATATATATATATATATATATATATATATATATATATATATGTGTA
>Ga0123342_1001185_pt1 | contig 43655 bp, 32 predicted proteins | sample Turbeawhitnodule_FD_89960 | JGI IMG/M metagenome (GOLD analysis project Ga0123342, IMG submission 89960) | Root nodule microbial communities of legume samples collected from Mexico - Turtle bean Mexico white nodule | ecosystem: Host-associated > Plants > Roots > Nodule | place: Mexico: Nepantla...
ATATATATATATATATATATATATATATATATATATATATATATATATATAACAAAAGATCTCATTCTTTATTTATGTGTTGACAAGTTTATGTTGAAAAATCTTGAGTGTTGGAAAACTAAATTGGACTAAATTAGATAAATCTTGATATATGTAACAAAAGATTTTGAAATGTAAAATTCCTAAGTTTTGGATTGATTTGAAAGAAAACATGTTTTTGGTGTTTGAATATTACTCAAACAACATGTTAGTTACTCCAACAATGTTTAAGTGATAACGTTTAATATTATGTCAAAAATACGTTTAATATTATGTCAAAAATTAATTATTTAAGTAACCATATCTAACTCGAGTGATGATGTTCAAGCCTTAAAATAAGAGTTTTAGTGAGAAAAAAATATATAAATATTTTTTTTTAAAATGTATATCACTTAAATTTTGGAATATCAATTAATATTGGATATTGTTACTCAAGATAGCATGGTTAATATTGATTCTCTATATAATAATATTGATCAATTGAGTGGATTTTTCTCAAGCCATATTCTTCTTTTGAGCTAAATTTTTTTGTTTTATATATTTGAAAGGTTTATTAAAGAAGTGATTTGAGTTATTGAAAGGGGAGTGATATACAAATAATATAAATTGTGATGAATTTAAATTGAATAATGTATGAAATTATTTAAAAAAATAATAAATATATATATTTTAAGTTGTAATAAAATAATTATACAATATGAATGAATAATTAAGAGAATAATGATGAGAATGATAATGTGAGAGAAATCTTAAGTATTGTTACTATCAAGGTGGACATACACATATGGTTACAAGTTTAGTTTAATTAGACATTATTAATTTTAAAAATATAAAAGTGTCCATAAGATATATTAGCACTATCAAGTATTGATTTAGGATTTAGGATTTATGATTTAGGGTCTAAAATTTAAATATACTTATATTATTTGTAAACAAGAACACAACATAGCTGGAAGAAAGAAGAAGTTGTACCTGAAAACAATATAGATTTGATTAAAAAAAGAAAACAAAAATCACGCGAAACACAAATTCACAACACAACACAACTGGAAGAAAGAAGAAGTTGTGCCTGAAAACAATATAGATTTGATTAAAAAAAGAAAACAAAAATAACTCAAAACACAAATTCAAAAATCTGGAAAAAAAAAATGAACTTAATTGATTACCCTCTGCCTTCAAAATACAACCTAATCAATTATCCAAAGGTTTCAAAAGTATAATCGACTATGCATTCAGTTAAAAATAAAATATAATCAATTATGCTACAACATAATCGATAAAGCTCATATTTACACACACACACCAAATAATCGATTATACTCCCAAAAAACAATACATAATCGAATATAAATGAATACATAATCAATTATAAACTATTTTCAATAACATAATTAATTAAGTGTTGTGTTATTTTTCAGTACTAATCGATTAGGCACGCTACAAAGTTCACTGTAAGATAAATTCACTTTAAAAAAAGTGAACAAAAACAAGGGTAGCATGGTATTTTTTTGGTCTGTGACGTGGCTTTCTCCATAGATATCTCTATTTTCTCTTCATTGTTGATAGGACCACCGACCCCTCCACTTTCTCTCCTCCCGCTCCCTTACCTTCAAGTGTGCACTGAACCAAACGGGGGTAACACCCTCTCATTCGTCTTTAACTACAGTAGAACCCCATAACCAAATAGCGTGTTAAAGTTAGAGTATGATACATGGATAATATGTGATTGAGAAAGTAAATTTCACTAAAAGTGGTAACTGGTTCTCTAATAAATATTAGTCGATAAAGCTAATAGAGGTGTAAAATTAGACTATTATAATAAATGAGGTGAATATATATATAAAATATCATAATAAATTATTATTTTTATCTTTTTTTGTTGTAAAAATTTATATTAGCAATAGTATTTTCTAAATTTATCTTTTAATACGCACAACCATATAATTTTTTATATAAAATATCTCCTAAAAAATGTAAATTAAACTTTATAATTTTGTAAACAATTACTCTAATTTCACAAATTAAAACGGTTTTACTTATATGGAAAAAAAATCGATTTTAAATAGAATATACCAACACAACTACAATATATTTGTAAAACACGCTAAAAAATTAAAGAAACTACCACCTCATAAATCATGAGAAACTAACTTCATATTAATTTACTAGTAAAATGTTTTGTATAAACACCATGTTTATTTGAATGTAATAGTGTGCAATTTAACTATATATATATTGATTAAATTATATAGATGAAGAATTTTAATAAAAACACGCTAATAATTTAATAATTTATATAAAAAATCTTAAAAATCTACATTTTTTTGGTGGCCATGAATTAAGGTTTTAAATAATTTAATCCTCATTGGTGTATTGTAAGAAAATGAAAAGTATAGAAAAATGCATGAAAAAGGAAATAAAAGTTGTTGCATGGATATGATTTGGATTTATCTATGTTGTTTAAAAATTCACTTGTGACAAGAGTGAATGCAAATAGTGGAATGGTTATGTTGGAAATAGTAGATCACAGAGGTTGAAAATGGAAGAAGATATTAGAGGTTGAAAATGAAAGAAGATATTAGATGATAAAAATGATCTCATATAATATTTTAGATTTTTAATTGTAACTTTTTATCAGATATAATTGTTTTATCAATTATAATTGTTCTATCAGTATTCAAAGAACAAACCTTAGTTTTAGAGTCAGAAAATGTGTTTTTCTCGGTTACAAAGATGGGGTAAAAAGTTTTTACTCTTTTTGTTATGAATCAGAAAAATATTTTTGTGACATGAGATGTTAATTTTTATGAAAATTTCCTTTTTATAAGGACAACATAGATAACAATTTGGACATACATGATATGTTTAAGCATTTGCTTCCTTATGTTTCTGATCATGATATTGTTGTGCCTACATGTGTTAATGGTATTGTTCCTTCAGTTCCTGAAGTTGTATTACCATCTAGTCTTCCTGCTACTGATTCTTCTACACCATTACATTTAATTGATATTGATGTCTTGCAACACCAACATTCTGATCCACAAACTTCATATGTTCGAGTTTCTACTCGTCTCAAACAACCACCTAGATACTTGAAGGACTATCACACTACTTTATTCTCTTCAAAATATGTTTTCAATCATTCTTCAGGTACTAAATATCATATTTAAAAGTATCTCTCTTATCATAATTGTTCTCCAACATATTCTTCATTCTTCTTTTTGTCATAATATTTCTTCTATCCAAGAACCTAAATCATTTAAAGAGGAGATACAACATGATTGTTGGAAAGAAGCTATGCAATGTGAACTTGATGCTCTTGAGTATAATGAAACATGGTTTATGATGGATTTGCCTCCTGGAAAGCGTCTTATTGGGTGTAAATGGGTTTTCAAAGCCAAGCATAAACCAAACGACACCAATGATAGGTACAAAGCTCGTTTGGTTACCAAAGGATATACTCAAACCGAAGGTATTGAGTATTTTGAGACTTTCTTTTCGGTAGTTAAAATTACTACTATTCGATTTATTTTGTCTTTAGCAAGTGCAAAGGGTTGAATTCTTCATCAACTAGATGTGAATAATGCTTTTCTTCATGGCGATCTTGATGAAGAAATTTACATGACTCCTCCCGCAGACCTTACTCTTTCTCATCCCACGCAAGCTTGTAAACTTAGAAAATCTTTATATGGACTAAAGCAAGTGAGTCGACAATGAAACTCAAAACTAACTCAAACTGTAATACAACTTGGTTATGTTCAAAGTTCAACTAATCATTCTTTATTTATTCACACAGACAATCATTCTTTCACCGCTTTGTTGATATATGTTGATGACATTATGTTGGTTGGCAATAATCTTTAGGAAATCCAACGTGTTAAAACTCATCTTCATAACTCATTTAGTATCAAAGACTTTGGTACTCTATGCTATTTCTTGGGATTTGAGATAAGTCGTTCACCTTCTGGTATTGTTCTCAATCAACAAAAATATTGTTTAGATATTCTTTCCGATAGTGGTTTATTGGCTTGCAAACCCGCCTCTTCTCCCATGGAACCATCTTATCCTTTCTCTGAAAGTGAAGGTTCATTACTTTTGAATCCAAGTGAATATAGAAGATTGATTGGGCATTTTTTATACCTTACTCACACTAGGCCTGATATCAGTTTAGCAGTTCATATACTGAGTCAGTTTATTTCAAATCCATGAAAACCTTATGACAGTTCTTCATGTATTGCGATATTTAAAAGGATGTTCTGGTCTTGGTCTATTATTTTCTAGTAATAATCAAATTGTTATCAAAGCTTTTTCTGATTAAGATTGGGCAACCTGCATTGATTCTAGAAGGTCTATCACTGGTTATTGTGTGTTTATGGGAAACTCTTTAATTTTAGGGAAGTCTAAAAAGCAGTCTACAATATCCATATCTTTTTCAGAGGCAGAATATAGAGCACTAGCTTCACTTGTTTGTAAACTTTAGTGGTTACAATATTTGTGTCATGATTTGCATACTAATATTTTTGAATCTTTTGTTGTCTATTGTGACAATAAATCTGTTGTATGCATAACAAAGAATCTCACGTTTCATGAGAGGACGAAACACATTGAAATTGATTGTCATTTCATTCGGACTAAACTTCAAGAAGGTCTCATTCATTTAATTCCAATTTCTTTCTTTAATCAAGTGGCTGATATGTTGACCAAACCTTTGCATCATCAGTTATTTCGTGACAACTTATCCAAGCTGAACATGAAAGATTTACATGCTTCATCTTGTGAGCCACTATTAAATGATAAAAATGATCTCATATAATGTTAGATTTTCAGTTGTGACTACTTTATCAGATATAACTGTTTTATCAGTTATAACTGCTCTCAGTTGTAACGCTCTATGAGTATCAGTTATTTGTATTTTTTTTTATCTTTTTATGTGCTATATAAATATAGCTTATAACACTCAATAATGGAAGTGAATAATAATTCTTGATTAATAAAATATATCATTTTCTTCTTTTCTCCTTGTTTTTCTTCTTTTTCTAAATGAGATATATAAAACTAATAGAAGGGTTGGTTTTTGAACAATAATATTTTCACTGGTTTTATCTCCTTAATATTTTATTATAATATTGTGTCGTCCCGTCAAGGAGGCTAGGGAGGAAAGTCAACGGGTTGACCGCTTGAGGCGTCGCCAGGTTAAGGCATCGACGGTGCCACCCCCCGATACCCACGGGTAGGAAAGACCGTGGAGGGGGCGACACCCCGAGGGGCCTCAGTACCTCAGAGCAGTAAGAGACAGGTGACTCCAAGGCCATAGTTTAGTACCAGTAGGGGGTAACCTGACTCGTGAAGTACCCATGCCACCTCTGGGAGACCCCTGAGATAGATACGACCCATGAGAGGGCCACGCCCAGGGGCGAACCATGTGCGTAGTACGAGAGGAAGGTAGATACACTTCCAGGGCAAGTGACTAGAGGCTGGGGCGCATAAGTTAGAACCCAGAAAGTTACCCCTTGCGCCAGATGCACTTCGAGAAAGGAGGACTTACACAATGGAATGTCCCTAAGTTGGGTTACAGCGCTGTAAGTCCCTCCACGTAGAAATAGCGATCAAGTCAGCAGAACACATGGCAGTAAGTACTGAATCATCAGGTGTACACGTTTCCCTGAAAGTTTGCTAAGGTACGTTTTTATTCAGTTTACGTTTTAAACGCTTTAAAGCACTTTAAACGTTTTAAATGCTTTGAACGTTTTAAACGCGTTGAATGTTTTTAAACACCTTAAATGCGCTTTAAGACGCTTTAAATGCTTTAGACGTTTAAAAAGGGGCTTTAGACGTTTGAGATGGGATCCAGACTCAGTTTACGCACAGGCAATCAGAGAGAAATTAGTTACTCAGTCATTCAACCACCTTCAGAGCATCCATTCACGGTGCTCTGATACGGAGGTGTGTTCTTTGATGTTTCTCGCTAACTGACTTGATCGTAGGAGTGCAAACGGCCGCGAGGGCGCCCCTTTGTTCACTTCTTTTCAGGTACTCACAGCGGCTAAAGGTGGGGATTTGGAGCAAAGATGAAGGAGACCTTGATACGCGAGTCTTAGCTACGCACGAAGCACAATTTGGTCAACCGACAGAAACAAATATAATATTATATTTCAACAAATATTATAGAATCGTTCCGTATATCCTATAATCTCATTATAATTCTACATCGTTTAGAAATTGAGACTATAATTCTTTCCTTATTAAAAAGTATGAAACAAATTTTATTCTAAATTTTTAGGATTGAAAGTGGCAGTTAGTATTTAGGAGTTGGAAGGTAAAGAAACCCCCTTTGGTCTTCTCTCAGCACATATTCACATGGTAACACAAGGAGAAAGTGTCTTGTAGTGGGATTATGTATTTCCATGACCAGATCTTATTGACAGACATGTGAGGAACTGGGGCTGGCTATGACCACCTTTTCCTTTAGGTCCAATGGGGTGCTATGCATGTGCCTTTTCTATAAACTATTTCCACTTTTTCCCCTTCTTCTACCTTCAAGATAAACTACACATTTTCTTTTTTATTCCATTCTTTTTACACTGTATCACACTATTTCTTGCTCATAGATTAACTTCTCAAAATACTCTTTTTAACACATTTCTACACTATAATTTAAGCAAATAATTAGCAAACTTATCATTTGTCAGATGGGTAGATACTGATATATTTGAATTCAAATTACATGTTCCTTAAAATTCCCTACTTTCCTCCATAAACTCTACACTTAATACCAAAGGACTGAACTCATTTAACTATAATCAATTATAAAGGTCACAAACAGACATTTCCAGCTTAAAATCTCGAAGGACTAAATGGGGTGTAAATATTTTATCCATGAATCATTGAAGACTGCATATGTCTGTTGTATTTAAGTTGCTCACCTCCCTAAAATCCTCATAAAAGGCATCCCCACTTTTTTTTTTATGTAATTTCTTGATTCAAATTTGATGTTAAAACTTGGTAAAAAAATTATACTGTCAAAAAAAGTAGTCTTTTTTTTTAATAAATATTATATAGTTTATGATAAGATTACACGATAGTTTAGTCTAAAAAGTGCATATGTTATTTAGTTTTGAAAATTTATGTGGTGTGGTTATTGTTGGAATAAGAGATGCTACAACCTTGTGGAGTGCGGGTTTTTTTTGTCTTTATGGTTAATTCTTATTCTTATATGAAATGGTAGCAAAGGTGAAGGGCCTATAAATATGTGTGTTTATGTGCACTCTTTGGGTGACTACAACAGAAGAGATTGTACCTTCTTTTTGAAGTCTCTTTTGGGTTTAGAGTGGGAGCATCAATGGCTGTGTTCATGGCAATTGTAGGTGTAGTGCTGGTGCTCTGTTTTTGCTCTGCTCTCTTGAGGTGGAATGAAGTAAGGTACAGGAAGAAAGGTTTGCCTCCTGGCACAATGGGTTGGCCAGTTTTTGGGGAGACAACTGAGTTTCTCAAGCAGGGTCCAAACTTCATGAAAAACCAGAGAGCAAGGTAAACTAACTACAGTAACTAACTGCATCATCACATGCTTTTCCTCATATTTATAGTTGTATGAGTATGTGTGCACGGAGTCTTCATCATGTTCACTTGCATAAGTGGGAAAAAAAAGTTGCTTTGGCAACACTTTACAGCCTTTGCTTCTGTTGTTAGTTTCATGTTCTTTCAAAAGTTCCATGTTTTGAAGGGTGTTTAGCTTTTAACTCCACCCCTTGCATGCCACTCTTGTTGTGTTTAATTTGTTGGGGGTAGGTACTAGGCCTAGCATATTGATTCAAGAGATTATTGAGGATAAAATCAATGAAAAGTTGTGTTTGGGGGTGGAGAAAGAAGGGAATTGGAAATGGAGATCAAGGGGAATGAGCTAATAGATTCTGGTTTAATGGTACTTTTCTGTCCCTAAAGAATAATTTATGGCTTGCACACATCATCATGACAAATCTTTTTTTTTCTTACTTAAGGGTGGTTTCTTAAATTAGTTAAACCGGGTGTGAGGTAAGCACTGTTCATGCATGTACTTTTACCTCATTAGTAATGATTGTTAACTTTTATTTTACCTTTTGTCAAAATGGCAGGTATGGCAGTTTTTTCAAATCCCACATACTTGGTTGTCCTACCATTGTGTCCATGGATCCAGAGCTTAATAGATACATCCTAATGAATGAGGCAAAAGGTCTTGTTCCTGGATACCCTCAATCCATGTTAGATATCTTAGGCAAATGTAACATTGCAGCTGTTCATGGCTCCACCCACAAGTACATGAGAGGAGCACTTCTTTCCATCATTAGCCCCACCTTGATCAGAGATCAGATTTTACCAAAAATTGATGAGTTCATGAGAGCCCACCTTAGCAACTGGGATAACAAAGTCATCAACATTCAAGAGAAAACCAAGGAGGTTTGTGTTACTAATTCATCAATATCAAATTCATGAACAAAAGGGAAAGAAAAAAACAAAACAAAACTTACACATCACACTTCAACTTCCTAACATAACTTTCTTCCAAATTCTCAAACATTTGAAACAGATGGCCTTCCTCTCATCTCTCAAGCAGATTGCTGGCAAAGAATCTGTCTCATTATCTGACTCATTCATGACAGAGTTCTTTAAGCTTGTTCTAGGAACCATTTCTCTCCCTATTAACCTTCCTGGGACAAATTACCACCAAGGATTCCAGGTGTGATCATTGATCTTTTATGACTAAATCTGTTTTCAGTTTTCTCTTCATCATAACAACACTTTGACATAGGCTTATTTAATCCAATGCTTCTTGCAGGCAAGGAAGACTATGGTCAACGTTCTGAGTAAGCTACTAGAGGAAAGAAGAGCATCCAATGAAACCTACCATGACATGCTTGGTTGCTTGATGGCAAGAGAGGAAAATAGATACAAACTAAGTGATGAAGAAATCATTGATCTGGTGATAACAGTGATATATTCTGGTTATGAAACTGTTTCAACTACATCAATGATGGCAGTGAAGTACCTCCATGACCATCCCAAAGCTCTTGAAGAACTGAGAGTGAGTGAAAAACTCTATTTGTCCTTAAGTATCATAAATAGTCACACTTGTGATTTCTTATGTTTCTGTGCTGACTATATCATGTGTGGAATATTTGTTTCAGAAAGAGCATTTGGCCATAAGAGAGAGGAAAAAGCCAGATGAGGCAATTGACTGGAATGACCTCAAGTCAATGAGTTTTACTCGTGCGGTAAGAACCGTGTGCCATTTCTGTCACATTATGTGGTTGTTTTTCTAGGTAACCACAGTTAGTGTCTGATAGTGTTTTGAACCGAATTACCTATAAGAAAAAGATACACGTGAGAGAGAAAAAAAGTAGTTGTTTTTCAAATGATTGCTAAGAAGATTTGATCAAGCTTTTGTACATTTTTGCAGGTGATTTTTGAGACCTCTAGATTGGCCACAATAGTTAATGGGGTCCTAAGGAAAACCACTCAAGACATGGAACTAAACGGTGGGTTTCATTAGGTGCTATAGCTTTTTGTTGTATTTTTGGGCTCAAGAAGCTGTTTTTTGACTTTAAGAGCTTCTTCTTTTGGTCACTTCCACAACATCAATGATTCAATATGAATATAAAATATGTAAAATTGTAACTTTCAAGAAAAATTTATCTGAGATGGTAATAATACACACACACCTTATAATTTGGCCATCAATTCAACAACCACACAAAGACAATTCCACTATAAAAACATGTTTTCCAGATAAGGAGGTACATTTCCTCCCAACTTTCCTTTGCCTTTTAGCATTAAATTAAATGGGTTAGCAAAAGGAAAGGATAAAAAAAGTAAGAATGAATGAAAGGGTAGGGTGTCCTTAACGAGTTTTGCACCAGCACACAAGTATTCCACTATTCACCATAAATGTGAGCAGCACCTTCTTGTTGCAATTAAGAATGTTACTAATCCACATTGTTGTTTTCAGGCTATTTGATTCCCAAAGGATGGAGAATATATGTGTATACAAGAGAGATCAACTATGACCCTTTTCTGTATCCTGATCCTCTGACTTTCAATCCATGGAGATGGCTGGTTAGTCTAACAAAACAACCTTTTTCCTTTTGTTTTTTTAATGTCACAAGTTTTTCTTGGTCTATATCAGATACTAATCACACTACATACACTGTGACTGTTACTATCTATAGCTTTTCACATAAAATTCAAAATTAGTATATGATCATCACCCTCTTGATAACAATAAGCTTCAATTGCCAATTGCAGGATAAGAGTCTAGAATCAAAAAACTACTTCTTGATATTTGGAGGAGGCACCAGACTTTGTCCAGGAAAAGAATTGGGAATAACAGAAATTTCCACTTTCTTACACTACTTTGTAACCAGATACAGGTGACTAACACTAAGTTGAATTTATTTTCTACAGACTTTCAGTATAAAAAAATTTACATTCTTGATCAATCAAACCTCATGATAGTCCACCAAGATCAGTTTACATTATTAATCAATCATGATAGTTACTATAAAAAAAGTGTATACTTTGCAAACTGTGATTGTATAATAATAGTATATAAAGTTCCTTAATGCTACTTTATTCAGTTAAATATTTGGTTGGCACAAAGAATTGGTAAAAGTTTGAAAAGAACTATTATTTACACTAACTGCATTTGACTGATTTGGATTCTCTAAATGTCTCACATACATCTAGAAAAAATATTATTATCCATCATTAAGCATTGATTTGTCTGGTTTGAAATTTTAAACTGGTTTTAAGCTGTTTTCTGACATGTTGTAAAATATTTAATGTTGAGTGCAGGTGGGAAGAAGTGGGAGGGGATAAACTAATGAAATTTCCTAGAGTTCAAGCACCTAATGGACTGCACATAAGGGTGACATCTTACTAACTAGGCAGTGACTGTATATGTACAGTAATGAGATGAAATGTAGCAGCAGATGGTAGGGTATGTGTATGACAATGATCTAACAAATAATACAAAATGCAAGAAATTAAATTTTCTTCTCCATATATTCCATTCTTTGTTTTCTATCTTTTTCCCTCATTATAAGTTTTTCTTATTATATATATATATATATATATATATATATATATATATATATATATATATTCTCCATTTAAGGCCTAATTGTTAGTTTAACATGTGGGAGTAGCACATTCAATGAAAATTCCTAATCCATTATTGGGTCATGAGTCAAGTGGGCCATCCCATTGGGTTACTACTTTTATTGGCCCATTAATAAATTTGTTAATAGACTTAATTATATTTTTTAATAAAATTTGAACTAATTCTAGTTTTTCATTTTCAATTTTATTAAATTATTTTAGTTACTCACACTAAAAAAATACATTTTTAGTTCTTAAGTACGAAAAGTGAGGAACTATAATATTTTTTTTCATAACTTGGTTAGTTTGTAAACAGTAAATTTGGGAGACTAAAATTGTTTTTCTTTTCAAATTTGAGAGGTTTTGAAAAATTATTATTTCAAGAATTAAAAATGAAATTAAGACTTTTTTTTAAAATAATAAATCATTTAAAAATTAAGACAACCGACAAGCCCAACCCATTATAAACCATATTTTCAATTCAATTTATATTTTTTATTAGTAGGCCCAATGAACTGAACTATCTGATTCAACAAAGGTGATAAATCTTGATAAATTACTCAGTGTTCCTTTAGATGAACTACTATTACTATTTTTGGTGTTATTTATTTAACTAAATTTAAAGTTTCGCATCTAATAAAAAAATATCAAATGATAATATATATTATTAAAACAAAATGTCAATTCTAATAAGAGAACAATATAATTTATGTTATGTCCTTTTACGTACTAAAGAATATTTTAGCGTAAAACTTATAAATAAATTAATTTCTACACGCTCATTTTAATTATATTTAATAATTCAAAATTTATCCTACTAAAATTTTAAGTACCTGTAACTGGATCTGTGATTAGTCCGAAGGCCAAACGATTTTGGGCTATAATTTCCAGACCCATGCTAGTCTTGTTCATAAGTTAAATTTCAATTTATGAGAGTTACTATTTACACTCCACTTTCTTACTTATGCATTCACTCTTTTTTTTTTCTAAATTATCCTTAATTATACTTCTCTTTCTATTCGAACCTCTTTTTCACAAAAGATAATATACCTCCTTTTCTTTACTAAAAAATTCAAACACATTGCTAGTGTACACATCCATAATTTTACTTGCGGAATTTTTTCCCCACAAATTCTAGGAGAGAAAAAAAATCGGAATGAGTTTTTTCTATAAGCTAATATAGTTTAAGCACAAATTAAAATGTAATTTTATAAATAATTATATGAAAAAAATTAAAAAATTAATTTATTCACAAGTTAATTTTAACTTCTAAAATAGTTATAGGAGAAAAAAATGAAGCAAGTGTTTTTATAAGCTAAACTTAGTTTATATAAAAATAAAAATTTGTCGAAGAGAACTTGCACAAATTATCTTATACATGAACTAATTTAGTTTATAGAGAAATTTATTTTATTTTTTCCGTCTTATTTCTCTCAACTAAAAATATTTATAGAAAAAGGGTATAATCATGTAAGATATTTTTCCACAAATTATTTTTCTCAACTACAAATTATCTTATTTTTCAAAACCCTAATGTATTTACTTGAATTGAAAATAGCACATTGATTGAGTTGGGCTTGAATGTTCATCTAATATCAGGTAAGGGGATGAACTTCTATTAGTGATGGGTTTGAACTCATATTTAAGTTGTCTTGTCATAAGATATTGTTTGGGTATAGAAGAACTTAATATCTTCCTAAATATTTCATGAAATGTATAACACATTAAATAACCCTTGGAAACATTAATTTGGAATTTGAGTAGAGTAACTCATAAAGAGAAGAAAGTTTTATTGCTCCCATTCAATGTTTGATGGATTCAAAACTTGAGACAAAGAGTACCTATTGTGAAGGACAAAGAAATACTTGAGGATAAGGTGTAAAAAAAGAAGGGGAGTGTAAATAGCAAATCATGTGATTTATAGTAAATATTTGTGCTTTACTAGGAAAATTTACAAAGTGTAAATTTTGTTTTGAATTCTTCTTTTATAAAGCTTTCATGTTAGGCATCAATATGTAAATTGACATCCCAGCTATGTTGTCACCTCAAGTAACAACAATCATTCGCCATTACATAAAAAAATATTATTAAAAGAAAAAATAAAAAAGAAAGAAAATACAAAAAATATGGGGAGACTAGACCAAAACTCATATATTAAAAAAAAAAGATATGTAGGTAGACTATATGTATTCATAAATAATTCTAAGAACAAACTAGATGGAAACCTATTATACCAATGAAAAGATTCTCTATGAATAAATCCTAAATTAGTCAGTTTATCCGCACACACATTCCCTTCATGAAAAATATGAGTAACCCTAAACCTGATTTTTCCACAACAATTAATACAAGTGTTTCATCGATTACGAAGCATCCACAGAACATCTCGGTCTTGCTACTTGTGGAGGTATTTTTCGTGGGAATATGAAGGAGTTTATTAGTGGTTTCTCTATGTTTCTTGAAGTGCATACTGTCATGGTTGCTGAGTTTTATGGAGTTATGTATGCTATGGATGAAGCTCAAAAGATGGGTATTACTAATGTATGGTTTGAATGTGTTTTTTCCTTGGTTTGTGGAGGTATTTTTCGTGGGAGTATGGAGGAGTTTATTGGTGGTTTCTCTGCGTTTCTTGAAGTGCAAATTGTTTGTGTTGCAGAGTTTTATGGAGTTATGTATGCTATGGAGGAAGCTCAAAAGATGGAGGAAGCTCAAAGTTTTTACTGCTAGGACTAATGTTCTGTGGACGCTTCGTAATCGATAGAACACTTGTCTTAATTATTGTGGAAAAATCAGGTTTAGGATTACTCATATTTTTTGTGAAGGGAATGTGTGTGCTGATAAGTTGGCTAATTTAGGATTTATTAGTAAAGAATCATTTTATTGGTATAATAGGCTTCGATCTAGTTTGTTCTTAGAATTCTTTAGGAATAGGTATAGTCTACCTATGTATCGTTTTTTTTAACATATGGGTTTTGGTATAGTCTCTCATATTTTTTGTATTTTCTTTCTTTTTTCTCTTTTTTTCTTTTTTTAATAATACTTTTTTCATGTGCTGACAGATGATTGTTGTTACTTAAAGTGTTAGCCTAGCTGAGATGCCAAATTGTATAGTGATACCTAACATAACATGAAAGCTTTTTTCCAAAAAACAATTAATTTTCACATAAATCCAACCATAATTCCTTTATGAAAAAAATAGACTTTTGAGAGCGACCAAGAAGATTTCAATAGAAAATAATGATAATAATAAACAATATTTGCATAAATGAAAAATATATTCAACTATAAAAATTTAAATTAGCATTTTTATTAGATATGGGATCGGGCTTTTCACCAATTACATGAAAAACGCAAGCTTAAATATACTTGTAACACCAATTTCAACTATTAATTGCTTTATTTTTTCCCTTAAAATAATTATCAAAACAGAACCCAATAAATCTTAGCCAACTTGATGAACTTCTCTAACACTCATTGATCTTCTACTTTAAACAGCTTTTTGTCATAAAAAAATAATAAAAAAATGCAAAAGTGGCACTTAGGCATAGCCATGGCTACACTAGCTAGCCCACAATATTTTATTACTTCAATTTCTTCTCTTTGAAGCCTCATTCACAATCTTCAACACATAAAAACTCATTCAAATTCAAAGAATTGGTCGTTGGTGGTTTTATTTAACATTCTTTTGCTGAATTCCTAATGTGTAATTAATGTCGCCAAATCTTGAAGTTACTTTCAGTAGGTATAAATTTAATTACTTTGAAAAAAAGAGTATAAATTCAATTAGTGTAAAAAGAGAAGGTATAAATTTAATTTGTACTCACTTTCAACCAATATATGTGGGTATAAATTTAATCAATTTTATATATAAATTAGAATCATTATTTAAAATTAGAATTTTAGAATTTAGAATTAAAATTATGAGACAGATTAATATCTTCCTTATTAATTATTAATGGTAAACCGTAGTACTATTTTGAGAAATTGAAATTAAATAGTAGAGTAATATTTAAAATAGTGTTTTTTTTGTTTGACTTAAGTATCTTCAAATGAAATTAAAGTCTTTAATAAGAGGTGCCAACTATAAGACTATATTTAATTCTTACATTCCCCCTCTCATATTGCGTTTCTTAGAAATCAATTTTTCAATGAAAGAATCACTTAATGATGCCACGATCCTTCATTTGCTCACAGTGCTTGTAAGGAAATTATAAAATAAAAGACCTTGATATTTTAAAGTTTGGTTTCACTAATAAATGAATAAAATAAAAATAATGCATATTTTATGAAAAACAATGTTTTCTTTGGTAGCATATGATAATAGAAGAAATGGGAAAAAAACAATAAAAATTATGATAATTATCTCCTATGTTTTGTTTGGTAGAGAAATAATAAACGAGTGAAAAAAAATGAAAAACATTTGTGAGAAATGAAATAAAAATAATTTTTTTTTAAAGTATTTTTTGTCAAACTTTGTAAATGAATTTCTAGGTCTTATTTATAACTAAATTTGTCAATTTGGTCTAACTTACACTATTTTATCCTAATTGTATGGATTATGGTAATATGTTGATTTGATGAATAGATTATCCACCTTTATGTTTCTACACAACCAAATATTATTTTAAGAATTTTTTCCATCAAACATTATTATAAGTTGTTTGTATATTTTTTAACCTAAATGATATCACCTAATAATAATAATAGTTATTTAAACAATTCAAGTTGATTAACTTTCACTTATATATATGACTATAAATTTGGTTATATCTTTAGTGAACACGAGTTGATGAGAAAATGAATAGGAGTTCATGAAACATGTATTATTTCTTTGTTTTTTTTTAACTATGGCTTTCCTTTTTTCTTCACCAAAATTTTTCTTCAATGTATTACTAGATTATTTTGGGTGTAAAAATTTGGGTTAAATCTCGTTATATCAGTAATGATTAAGCAAATACTCTCACGTTCTCTTATAACAATACCACAAATGTCTCCTCGAATTTTGATAAAGATTTGTATTGATCTTTATAGTCTTTTTGGAGTAGACACTAATTTCTTTCAAACCATCAATTAGTTGTGATTGTCTTTCTTTGAACACTACTCTTGAAATCTAGTGTATTTATCTTGTAATTGGAAGATCAAGTAATCACATCTTTGTTTTTGCAATCTACATGTTGGTCTACCCATATTACATGTATATGTCCATTATTCGTTGGATACTTCACTTTTAAATAGACAACAAGCAAACTATCCCCAAAATGATTCAACAAAAGGCAACCCAAAATATTTTATATTATGAAGAAACACTCCCTACAACATATTTTAGTATCAATGTTTTTGTCATGTCATGCATGCCAAAATTTGTTCTTAATTTGGTATAGCCTCGTACCTTAACCTATTCACCTAAAAAATAATTAAAACTTCGCCAAGTAGTTTTAGAGAATCACATGGGATCTAAAGACTAACAAAATATCTCATCGACAAATATATCTCAAAACAACACATTTTTTGAGCTTTCTTGATCAATTAGAACCTAGTGTACATTGTGACTCATCATGATTACTACTATAAGGATGGGGTCATCTTTATATGAGATAAGTTTGTCTAAATCATTGTTGAGGAAAGTGATGGCTAGATAAGTCATCTTAGCATGTCGTTCTCTAAAAAGGCTCATTATTGAGCCTGTATACATTTTCTTACCAACTAGTAGATCCTCCTTTCATGAAATCACTAGCGATAATATTAAAATCCCCTAAAATAAGGGCTTTTGTGTGCATCAATATTGGTTTGTTGTTGATTAGTTAAAGGATATTTTTCCTTTTTCTTATCTTTACTTTCAATTTTTGCCTAAAGTCCTTTTTTTTATGAGTTTCTCAATTGGAAAATTAAAGTGAAACATAAGTGTCACAAAACTCACATCACATAATTTGATCACCTCCTACTTATTCGATTTAGTAGGAATCATAACCACTTTGTGATATTCGCATAGTTTACAAGCTTCTTCTTGGTCATAAGGAAGGGAGTTGGTTCAATATCCAAATATTCACGTTGATAATCATATGATTGATAATGTCAATCATTATTTTTAGGTTTGACTGCATCATTCCCCCTAAATCAAGTGTTATTCGAGTCTCTTTTCTCAATGTTTTTACTCAAAGAGGATTGAAAACTTTTATTCTCTAACTGCAATCATGTTTTCTATTTTTCTTTATATTAAAGACTTCCAAATGGGTTCTGATGTATGCATAATGAATACGGGTGGAAAATGCACCAATCTGGATCATTTTGTCTAAGTCCGCGAAAAACAAGATGGGCAAGTTGATGGAAAAATTATTCAAACACAACATTCACAAAATAAACAGATAAAAGACCTAGAGTTCTGACTATGAGCATGCATGAAGATTGGGCATCCGCCAACCCTTATTGTTTCCAAGATCATCTTTGAAGAGTTGGTCAACTCTAGTGTGTACTAAATTGCACAAGGTAGGAATAAACAGGCCTTTAATTAGGCCATGTAGTCTAGGATATCTGGGTCTTGTATTTTGGCTAGGTAGACTAGATATTTGTGTTTGTGTTTAGGCTTTGTAGTGTGTGGTGGTAGACTAGAGTTAGACTTTAAAGTAGTTTTGCTAGGGTTTCAATTTGTCTCACTTAAGCCGAAAAAAAACCTTAGGATGCTTTCCTCATTTTGAGCACATGTTCATATGTGAAAAATGAGTGGACAAATATCACTTGATTCACACCCTTTTATAAGCACATGCGAGAATTTAAATTTGATTTCTCCTCCTTTTTCCTCTCCCTTGGACGTCCACCACTCCTATAAATAGGAGTCTCCTTTCTTTGTATTTTATACTTTGGAATGAGTAGAGTTATGTTTTAGAATGTATGAGTTTGGAATTGAAAGAGTTAATGAATGTGTTTGAATAATTTGTTGAATCAAGTTAAATGCAATATTTGATGAGAAATGGTTATTTGATTTTAAATTATTTCGATTTAGAAATCATATATATGTATATAGATTGACATAATAGCTAAATGACTCAATGAGAGTATTTGTATAATTCTGAGTAGGAATTGTCAATGTAATGTGTAGATTTATAAATTTATGAATTGAATGAAATGTTAGTTTAAAATTTAACAAGTTTATGTAGGTTTTTTCTGAATATCTCGCTTAGGCGAGATAATTCTCACTCAAGCGACAATAGAATGAAAAAGGAGGTGCTCTCGGGTTCGTTTTCGCTCAAGTGAGAAGAAATCATGCTCAAGCGAGACCTAGGATGAAATTTTGGGTGCTCTTGAGTTGATACTCGCTCAAGCGAGAGAATTTTCACTTGAGCGAGACTCATTCTCGCTCAAGCGAACAAATTCTCGCTCAAGCTAGAATCTTTGTAAAAAAAATACTGATTTTTTTATATATTTGCTTTTAAAAGGTTGGCTTATTTCTTTCTGTATAGTTTCTACTTATAAATTATATAAACTTTTATTTTATTTATATTTAATTGAAAAATCCTTTAATTAGATATTTATGTGACTATTGGATGAAATTTTGAGTGATTTAAATTCTACACTTTGGTATGATGTAATTGTGTGATTTTGAATATTGTGAGATTTAGAATATGAATTTAATCAAGACATGGTATTTTCAGGAAAGAAAATACCGTGTTAAGATTGTTTAGGACGTGCATTGACTAGGGATTTGTCTAGAAGGAGATATCCTAACTCTCTTGAGATAATGGAATCATATAGATGAAGTTATTCAGGTGGTGAGAGTTGAAGGAGGTTCATATGAATGGGTAAGTTGTTTGAAAGATAACTTACTTGACTTGTTATATGAATTAACCTGTCATACTAGGAGAGATGATATTGAGGTTATTTATGTGCATAACTGTGTAGATTTCATAGTGAGATAATATGACAGGTGCATATCTCTAAGTCTAAGTCAATGCATGAGTATTCCACCAGAAGTATAGTCAAATGTCTATCAATTGTGAGTTAGTAGAAATCTAACATGGAAAAGATGAATTATGATTTTTTTAATAGACACTTGATGGTTTGAGAAATTGTATGAGACTTGATTAATTATGCTTATTAATTTGAAATTAAAATTTTATAGAAATTTTTATAAAGCTAGCTTATCCTTTTATTTGTTTGTATTTGTTTATTTATTTGTGATGATCGTGTTGTACACAGAAGAAGATGAGATTGCAGGTAATAGAGTTCCTCAATGAGTAGCTGGAGAATGAGATAGTTTTAATTTAAATGTTTTGTTTTGTTTTTAAAACTTTTGATGTATATATTAAAATCTCTATGAAGAGGGATATCTTTTTGAGATACAATTATGAGATAGTTGTATATATTCACATGTTAATTATATATTGCTTGTTTTATTTTTATTTTATTATAGATATAGGTAAAACTTAGAGATGTTACAATGTATGTTAATTTAATTAAACTATTTACATTATCCCCAAATTATAAATTACATATGTATTAAAAATATGCTAAATTTTATAATAGTTATTTTAAAAATCATCTCAATAATAAGGTTTAATTAGTCAGTAATATGAATATTTTTACACTAATAATTGTCCGTAAATTAAATTACCTCTTTATACAAGAAGTGACAACTATTTATTAATAAAAATATACAAACTAAAAAAAATTGTTTGATTTTTGGTACACATAATATTTTTTTCTCTTTTTTACCATCACAACTATTTTAGTCTTGTTCTTCTTTCTTTCTGTTACTCTTTTTCTTTTACCCATAAATAAAATGAGGTTGTAGATATATTATTATTTTATAAAAAAACAAACAAAAAACATCAAAACTTTCACTCACGTTTTGAATGGTATTCTAAGTTTTTAATTGTTTGTGCTTGATGGCCATACAAATAAAAATTCGGTAAATTATATATATTTTGTATTTTTCTAAAATTTTGAAGTACAATTTTAGTTTTTTTTTTAAATATTCATTTCTTTTCAATCCAATTTTAAAATATATCATTTTTAAACTATCAAACACTTAAACCAATTTTTTCATAGAAATTTTTCTAAAATCACTTTAAAGATTAAAAGTTTCACCATATAAAAAGCAATAAATTTTCTTAATCAAAAGATCTAAAACTGAATTTTGAAAATTTTAAATAATAAAAAAATATTCTGGGCCCTTTAAGATTCGTAAAATACTTTAACCAGCAGTTTCTTCCTCAAAATCAGCCCTCACATTCCATTTCTAAATTAAAGCAAGCAAATTTATGATCATTTGATTTGAAGTTTTTCCCAAACCAAAATGTAATTTTGAATCACAGTGGAATGACTCGTGTATGAACAATACTATGAACACATACACATGAAAAACCTCAAATGAAATGTTGTGTTTTGTTTGATGGTGCAGCACTGATGTTGGCCTCTGTGTCTGTTTCTCTCTCCCATCCACAAAAGTTAGCATATCTTGCGGGGAACACATCTTGAAGAAGTCATTGTTACCTTAAACATTCAGACACATCAACCTTTAAAGTTTACACCCCATACTAGTGCCGATAACTTAGGCATTGCACGTGTTACACCCTTCTCTTCCCCCTTAATACTCCTACAACATCCCTCTCTTTCCCTTCAAAAGCTCACTCTTTCTTCCTTCTCTTCACCACACTCTCTTTGGAACATTTTCTGTGACCTTAACCTTGTTGTTGCAATGGCAGCTAACACTTCCAATATTGCACCCGCACCTCCACTGAAAGATGAACTTGACATCATTATCCCCACCATAAGGAACCTTGACTTTCTTGAGATGTGGAGGCCATTCTTTCAGCCTTACCATTTGATCATTGTGCAGGATGGTGACCCCACCAAAACCATTAAGGTTCCTCCTGGTTTTGACTATGAACTCTACAATCGCAATGACATCAACAAGCTTTTGGGTCCTAGGGCCTCCTGCATCTCCTTCAAGGACTCTGCTTGCCGCTGCTTTGGCTACATGGTGTCTAAGAAGAAGTACGTCTTCACCATTGATGATGACTGCTTTGTGAGTTTTTCCAACCATTTTTTTTTTCTTTTTATCTGGGGGTCTCAATTTTTGTAAATGGAAAAAACCTACATGCGGTTCTACATTAAATGTCAACATGCATTTCCAGAGTGACACTCAAATTTTGATTAAAATACAGAACAAAATTAATATGAAAAACCACATCAAAGTTTTTTGCATTTGTTTGCTCTTTTGTTCGATGTTTGGAGAGATCTTGATGTGATCTTTTGGAACTGAGTGACCTATTTCATGCCTTCATGCAATGATTTTGGTTGCAGATTCACTTGTGCCCTCTAGACTATGGATTCTGTTATTCTGCTCTGTATCATTGTTATTCTCCAAATGTTTTTAATGTGCTTCTTCTGTTTTCTTTTTTCTTTTTTGCCATTGATGAGTTAGATCCATGTTTTATGGTCTGTGATAATGAACTTCCTCTTCAAGGTGTTTAGCTTGTTAGCGAAATACTATTTTGCTAATCTGTACTATGAGATTTGGAAGTTTTAAGCATTGTCTTTGAAAATTGGCTTTCTTCTTACAACTCTACCTGCAAGGGTGTAATTTTTACTGCAAAAAAATTACATTGGTCCATATTCCGTAGTGTTAATTTTGTCTTTTATCTGTTTAATTCACATGCAGCAGTGCCATATCTTCTGTGGACCTTGGATTTTATCAATTGATTTTATAATCATTTGTCTATACTTTATACGATGATTAACATATAACTCTTTCTGCTGCTGCTTTTTTTTAATTAAATTAAATGATTCACTCGTTTATTATTTATTTTTTTGGCCCAGGTTGCCAATGATCCATCTGGAAAAGCGATTAATGCACTTGAGCAGCATATTAAAAACCTTCTGTGTCCATCCACACCATACTTCTTCAATACCCTTTATGACCCCTACAGAGAAGGAGCAGATTATGTTCGTGGATACCCTTTTAGTCTTCGTGAAGGTGCACCAACTGCAATTTCTCACGGTCTTTGGCTCAACATCCCAGACTATGATGCTCCTACACAACTTGTGAAGCCTCTTGAGAGGAACACTAGGTATATATATGTACTATATAACACAGCAATACTCTTATTTTGAACCTTCTACCTAACCAAAACTAAAAAGTTTTAGCCTATACAATTTGGATTGTGACTCTTGTCATTGTGTTCAAGGTATGTGGATACTGTTCTGACCATTCCAAAGGGCACTTTGTTCCCCATGTGTGGAATGAACTTGGCATTCGATCGTGATCTCATTGGACCTGCAATGTACTTTGGTCTCATGGGAGATGGTCAACCAATTGGACGCTACGATGATATGTGGGCTGGCTGGTGCTGCAAGGTCTGTTTCTTTGCTTTATGTTCACTATAAAATTAACAGGGTTTTATAGAAACAGTTCAATGCATGTTTGATAATGCTTAAAATTGTATATAAGTAGAAAGTTGGTAAAATCAAGCAGTTATTTCTTCTATAACATGAACTAATCACACACTTGTTGAATCAGTTCTTGTTATGTTAGCACTTATCAATGCAGAAATAAGCTTAAAATTGTTTTCATTAAGTTATTCTACAAAGTTTTCTTAATAGTTATATGAATGTTATAGCAAAAAACAAATGAGATATTGTGATGGTGGTGGTTCAGGTGATCTGTGATCATATGGGACTAGGAATCAAGACCGGTCTTCCATATATCTATCACAGCAAGGCCAGTAACCCATTTGTTAACCTGAGGAAAGAGTACAAAGGCATATTCTGGCAGGAAGACATTATTCCATTCTTCCAGAATGTTGTACTTCCAAAAGAATGCACCACTGTACAGAAGTGCTACATTGAGCTCTCCAAGCAGGTCAAGGAAAAGCTTTCAAAGGTAGATCCTTACTTTGACAAGCTGGCAGATGCCATGGTTACTTGGATTGAGGCTTGGGATGAGCTTAACCCTGCTGGAGCATCAAAGGCCAATGGCAAAGCATAAAAAACTCTTGTTTAACAACCACTGAAATTGGACCAGAACTGGAACTATTTTTATACTGCACTTTTTTCTGTATTTCTTTTCCATTTACAATTATGTCACTTAAGTTTGCAGCATTGTTAGCTGTAATTCTATTTATGCTTTGAGATTAGAAAGAATAAAGTACATTGGTCTAGTTGTTTTCTTGTGATTTTTGTCCCCTTAGTTATCACTTGCTAATACTGAAGTTCAAGAGAAGCAAGTGTTATAGGAAGAATATCAATGCATGGTTCATTACCAAATCAACAGTGATCGAGTTTCCAAACTAATGTGTTCAGAAAGTTTGATTTTTCTTCTGTAATTTTTCTGCCACTCAAATAATTTCCTTTTCATCAAATGATAGCTTGACTTTCTAAACATAAAAAATTGATAATAATGATCTCCCTCTCACGAGAAGATGAAACAATCCAATTAGAGTATAATTTCCATACACAGACAATGTAAAAAGTTCATTTCATCAACAACAACTATCATTATTAATATAGTTAATTACTATAAAATTCAATATACTTCTCAATCATTACTACTTTGATTAGATAAAGATGTAAAAACTCTGTACAATGTCTGTATGTAGACTATTTATTTATTCAACTAGTTATGTGAAAAATTACAAGTAACTTCGAAAACTTGTCAAACCAACTATTAATGCAGATAGAAATAATTTCTGGCATGGTGAATTTGGAAAAACTAGTGACAGAACAAGACAAGAAAACCAGTACTTTGGTAGAATAAAATTTCCAGTGTCAAATTTTTTTGTTACTAGCTGTTTGATTACTGCAAGACAAAACTTTTGTTGCTGATATTATAGTAGTTTGATTTCTAGCACTGAACTTCGGTATCTTCAATTACAGTGGAGCAATCCAAATAATAGCATATAAACCAAAATACATTACACTTATTATTGTTTGCATTCACATGATTACGTAAACATTCATAGTAGTGTAGCTGCAATGGACACGTTTTCAAGTTCTTTATGTGATGTGGAAGGTTGTGACATTGGTTTAATGGGAAAAATTGTACTGCAGGAGCAGTGGCTAACTGTATTTTGGTTCCATTGGATGGACATCATTGAAAGTTTGTAATAAACTCTGTCCTGTACTAAACTCTGTGACTCGGTTAGCACTGGAAATTTATGTCACATTGGGATATGTGACCTTAGGTGTCTGTAGGTGGTGAATAGCTTTTGGGATTTGAGTTAGTACTCACAGAATATGCCACTGTTCTGTTCTTAACCACTGTTCTGTTCTCAGCCACTGTTGTTTTACTCTCACCGACACTGGTGGGGATTTTTTTTTTAAGAAAAATAATTCAGTGTCTTAAAACTTTATTTTAAACTAATATGACTTCATGGAAAGATAAACAAAGTTTGATTAAATATTATTTTAATTAGAAATTGGATTTGAGCAGTGTCATTCAGCAGGTTAATCACTTCTGTTCATCTGAGTACTTTGAGGGAGAACTTTTTAGCATTGAAGACTCTTTCAAAGAGTTATTTTAACAATGGTGAAGACTCCTTTTATATTTTTTTTTTCAAATCTTTCTTGTTCGAAGATTTATAAAATAAATAAAAGCTCTACCAAAAATTTATGTATAATCAATGTTATTTAATTACATAAATATTTTTAATCTTATAAGAAATGGAATATAAGTTTTTCTATTCGCCAAAAAATAAGCTTTTTTTAATTTAAAATTTAACCTAACATTATTATATAATGAAATGTTAATTTAATGTGTAATATATTATATTAAAAATATACATTATGATATTATCAATTAAACAACCATTTAGCTAATCCATTACTAATTAATTTGGTTTTAAAAATACTATTGTTAGCTGTTTTGAAATATATTTTAAAGCGAATATTAATTCTAGAACATCTACAATTTTCTATGAAGAATATTTTCAATGAGTTAAAAATGTGTGCCAAGTTATTTTTATACTTCTTAATATTATAAATTCCATACTTTATTAAATAAACTTATGCTTAAATTTTCTTAACTAATATCGTGAAAGCATTTTGTATTGTTTAAAAGATACATGGTATGAAAATAACTCAATAGCAGGCACAAATACAAAACTGAGAAAAACAGAGCATGAATACTGTGTTGGCACACATTGATATTTTGCATCTAACAATGTTTTGTAGACTCAAACCAAAATGTTGAAAAACTGAAACCCTGTAGTATTTAAAATAACAGCACAATCCCCACCATTTAAAACCATTCCTAATGAAATTTAAATATGAAGATAAACTAGTAAACATAGTAGTGTTCTATACATTTACACCACTTCAAGAATCTCAACAAACTAAGATGCCAGTACTTAAAGCTTGGAAAGAACTATGTAATAAATAAAATTGGTTCAATGCACCACATAGATTGCACCTATTCCAGTGACTATTATTTTTTTTTCAAATAATTGTGACTAAAGCCCAAACATTTTGAACATCATTCAAGAACCTGCATACTCAAACTTGAAGTGTCATTATTTTTGACACATGAAGGACACAGAAATCTAGAGAGGACTTCAACAGCTTTATACAAGAGGGAGAGACAGATAAATATGTAGAGCTAAACGTGAAGGGCAATTTTTCAATTTCCTTTTGTATTTTGCTTTTTGCTCAAAGGTTGAAACTTAAACTATAAAAAACAACAAATAAATAGTCACTAGAAAAAAATACTCCACAAGTTACAATTTCCACAATAATTCCAAAAGCCAAAAGAAATGAAGACATTCTAACATCTAATTTGATGCAAGGTGCCCTAATCTTCCCCTCAGCATTTTGCATACTTCTTAATTGAGAAACAAGGCACATTTTCTACTTTTACTCGTTTAACTCTGCAAAATTTAGTGAAGAGAAATGGATTTCTTTAGTAACCATAAATTTAGAACCCATGATCTCTAGATTGATGAAAATAATTTTGAAACTTTTTGAGCTAAGATGTGACAGTATCATCTTCGGTCCTTGGCTTCTTACTTTTCGGTTCTTCATCGTCTTCCTGATTGATAACTCCATTGATTGCTTCAGGACCCAAAAGAGAGACATGCTTGCTAGTAATTTGACGACCTGCCCTCAGTTTTGGACCCCAGTGTCTTTCAGGATTTGGAAGAAAGCGTGCAACTTTCTTAGCTTGAGCCTTGCTGAGAGATGATACAGCACGAGCAAAATTAGCCTGAAAAGGACATAGACAAGAAAAGTTTTAGTCACCATCACTACACCTTATCATAGTCCAACCAAACCAAATGCCAAAATATGAACCATGACCAAAGTCTAAGTTCATGGAAATTCATTACATGGCCCAAAGTCTCGTTATACAATAATTATAAATAACAATTACATGAGAAATAATTTCCCATGTCTTAGTTCATGGTTTTAACTAAAATATGCTTAATAACTTATTGGAAGATGTTTGTGGTGCTCAGTGCTTCATAATACCAAGTTTGGCCAACCAAAATTTTGTAAAAAGCATAAGCTTTCCACTTAGCATTGATCCACTCATAAAAACTAATCTTTACAATTTCTAAAAGCATAAGCTTTTGATTGCTTCTAACTCGGCCACCATAATCTGTTCACACATCTTAGTAATAGATGAAATTCTCCTCCATAACTTGCTTGAATTAGCCACCCAATAGCACAAAATAAAAATGTTGGGATAAATAGAAGGGAAATAACCCTACATCTTGCATGAGACCAAAGCTTTAATGATTAACATACCTGTAGAACAGGTTCCTTTGCAAGTATGATGCTTCCTGGTTGATCTGCTGGCTGAGGCTTCACTGGATGATTTTTTACCTGAAGGGAGAGATAATCAAAGAACAATGAGTAAAATGCAAATCATTCTTTCAAAATTTTCCCAGTATACCCAAGCAAAACAAATAAGTTCTACTCATAGCGTCTTTAAATGGGGCAATGTGTTCTATCTAGGAGTGTTTTATATATACATGTCAGAAAAATCAAATTCTATAGCAAACAACAGAGCCAACATATAAATGAAAAAGTTTCAACCATGTGTGATCACTTACCCAGCAGCGCATAATATCCCAAATAACATCCATGGGTGCATCTGATTTGAGCCCCAATGGATTAACATGAGTTCCAGATATACGATAGCCTGCATTGATCAATGCAGAACGGAACATAATTGCTGATGGAGAAGTGCATTTGAGGGTTGCACAGAGGTTGTGAAGACTCAAAAAGAGGGGAACATCAGGCAATTCCTGTAAAGAATATGCTCATTTAATATTAGAGTTTAGAAGATTTGGGCAAACCAATGTAACATAAAATGTTATGTTCATGTGTCTTAAATGAACATGGAAACACACACCTCTGATATTGTAGTCAACACAGCTGAAATACGATCATAAGCTGGATATCTGTCTTTCATAGATTTTACATCTGCTAGAATAGCAGCCACCCATTCTTGGTCGTGGATAGGAGCAGACCATATAGGACCACCCATATTAAACTTTTTCCCACAATCAGTGCATTCTTGAGGAACAACAGGACCAAAGCCAGGCAAATATCTGACGCTGGTATTCTGAATAAGTAAAAATGAAAATAAGTTCCTCCTCTCAGCACGTCATGGCTTTTATAGTAAATGGAAATAATGAAATAGATTAAAGAGCCATGAAAGCAGCAAGTAGGATAACATGCCAGCCCTTTGGTCTATTGCTAAAGAATAACCCCAATCTAAAAGCACAGAAGAGAACAATTAAATTTAGGTATAACTAGATAACTTCCCATGATGTAGTAATATTTTACACTTTTTTTCATTTTTGTTCAAATATTGTACCTAACTCCCTTGCTTTCTTTAAGGTAATTGTGTGTATGGTTCATGCATAAAAGGAGAGGTATGTGTAATTTCTTTAGTAAAAGGGTGTCCAAGTGTAAGAACCTTATATAAATTAAATCTGATTTTCCAAATATGTATGGTGTAATTAGTGCTAAGCTCAGAGGTCAGTGTATTTCTCTTCAATTTATTTTGCTTTTTATAAATGTGATCCAGGCAAACCTCACCAGCACTAAACTCCATATATGACATTAAACACAAACTGAAAGTAAAAGTAACACTTCCTGAAATCGTAATAGAATTGATTATCCACCACAACTCCATATTACATGTTATACTTTTCAAAGAAATAACAACTATAAAAAGCTATGTATATTGAGAATAGCTAAATGCCCCCTACAAGGCTAGTTTAACTTTTACAATTTTTTTCTTGTTACTCTTGTTCATCCCTTGCACAAAAAAGGAACAGATGGATAAAACATATGAATCCTGCTTCTCTAAAGTGAGTAACTCACTTTAGAGTGTAAAGTAATATCAGTCATTGATGAGAAAATTAATATTCAAAATTACATGCATATATACATAACAAATCATACAAATGTCAAAAACAGCTTACTATCATGGCAATAGGTCTAGGTGTACAAAGAAGTTAGAAAATAGTGAATCAGAATGTATTACATGTCCAAATGATGACATTAACAGACTAGAATAGGGTATAAACCTTGGAAATGGTCCTTCCAATGGGCTGTAGGTGGAAAGAATCACAACCAGTGCACTGATAAACATATGAAAGCTTTAGGGGAGTGTTTTTCATGGCACTGGCAGAACTGCAACCAATTAATTCGTCTTTCAGTCATGATAAAAAAAATTATATTTTGTCACAATCATGAATCTGCAGACACTAACAAAATATTTACTGAAGGACATGATAACAAAAGTAGAGGACTTACGTATATATGCGAACAAAAACACGTAGATAAAAATTCATCTGAACAGATAGCACAGGAACAATATACCTCTTGTACCGATTAGCATGACTCTGCAATTGGTAAAAAATATGACATGTAAACCTTCAAAATATAGATAGATATTAAACCATTCACACTTTAGCACAATATTTTGGTCTTTGATGACTGATTGGCTATTTAACATCAATCTAGGCATCCAAATAACAGGAGGATACAAATTTAAGTAATAAACAAACATTCAAGATGTTAGGGTATCATTATGCATGCTGCATCTCGATATGTATTCAGGAAGTAAATGACTTTATTTTTACATTGCACAGTTAGCCAACTACTCCCCCAATTGTTTTCTTTTCCTGATTTAAATTAATATTGCTTGAGTTTTCTTATTGCCATTTCATCGGCCCATCAAATTGCTAAAGAGTATATAGCCTTATCCCCTCTTGCGATTCCTCTATTGCATTAATTCACTTGGCCTTATTGGTAAAGCAAATCCATAGTTCCATCATCAACATGACTAAAGGACAGCACAGATACTCTCAGTAAAACAAATTCATAGTTAATTCCCAAATCTAACATAGACATCAGGAATAAGATAGTTTATGATTCAATCAAATAGATATAGATAGATATAATAATTTCAATGCATGCAAACAACAATTTTCAAATATGATGCACCAGTTCAATATATAGTTTTTATTCTTTCTATTAAAGTATCCTACCCATACTGTACCTGTATCAATAAGAAATTTTCAATTCCTTGTACTTGTATCACATTTTGTATGCATGCCTCTCTTAGGGTACAAGAATACAACTAGAAAGCTGCGAATTGTATAGAACATAAAATTTTCATCTATATGTTACTACATATTAGAAAACATACTATAGACATGAAGCTTTTGAATTGTACTTTATCATGACATCTTCTCAAAATATTACCATTCTTACACAAGTATTATTGGGGACATTTGTTTTGGTTTATGGATAAAATAGCATAAATATATTAACAAAAAGGATACTTGTAATTTTCTGGAATTTTTTTCTCTAAGAAAGATTGTAAGATGAAGTACCAAAACAGAAAATCAGAACCAAAAAGAAAATGCAACATTTACAGCATCATTTATTACACGTTGTGTAAGAAAAAGAGCTTCTGATGCTCATCAACTCTAACATTATCTCAAATGCTAACAGATGAATTCATTTCAATGACATTGTTGTACAAGTAGCTAGCCACCAAAGAACAGATAACCCAAACAATCCCCAAATAATAGTACGATTTTATACTGATGAGACAATCATATATCTATTTTCCTTGAAAGAAATTCCACGTTATATATATATATATACCTCAATGCAAGCCAGCACAATCCTCAAAGCCATTTCATGGCAATATTTCCCTCTCAATGGGTATGATCCATATCTAGTATGAATAGCAATTGTTAGATGTTCAGTTCACCAATTAAACAAACGCCAAAGAAAGTTTATAGCTAATAAGAGTAATAATATTACTTTGAATAGCAGACCTCCCCATTTCCCCCACAGAGCACAGCCATGTCTGTTGCAGTACACATCAGCATACCTCCATCAGCAACAGATTGAACTGCTGAATCCAGAAACACAGAAGGTGAACCATAAGGATCAAGATCAACCTGAAAAAAACAGCACACATAAAGATCATGAAAAGCACAATTCCTTCGAGATTAAAAGGTTAACACAAGTACATAACAGTAGCATCCACTTACCACGTCAAATTCTTTAGGATGGGTTAGCATATATACGCGAGCGTCGGCAAGATGAGACTCCACTTTTGCAACTGCAACTGAACCATTGAATTTGATGTTTCTTCTGCAAGCATCAACAGAAGCTGCCAAATGCAAAAAAAAAATTGTAGTAAGCATGCAGATGCTTAAGCTTACAAATCAAATTGCACTAATCTCAAAACAGATAGTATCAATTGTAAATACCCAATGAGCAGACAAACCATACAAAGGCAGAACTTTCTACATTTAAAACCATAAAATAAACTACAAGGACATATAAGCTGAAAAACCGTGAAGCACCTTGATCGTTGTCCACAGCCACAACCTGACCAATTCCATCCACTTCGCGGGCATATCTGAGAGACCTTAGCCCAGATGCAGACAAAGCCTGTGGGCAGGTAAAAGAAGAATTATATTATACACATCATACTTGGTCTGGATCCGAATTTCAGTGAAAAATATTTAAATTAAATCAATATTGAGACAACAATGATGTTGGTGTCAAGATGACGTCAAAGAGTTTTTATATAAATGAATTCTAGCAACTATACAAAACCTCAAGAACTCTCGGGGGCTTCAGTTCCCTCCGTCCTTTTCCTTCTGAAACATTGATTTGCCCTTCTGTAGTGCTGCATTCTTCAGTAACCTTAACTGAATCTTCTTCCACAGTGCTGCATGGTTCTTCTGGAGATATCTCTTCCTCTACTTTGTGTTCCCCATTAGATTTATGATCTTCTTCTGGAGTTGTGTCAGGTACTTCCTCCTTAACCAATTCAGAAGGTTCATTATTTTCAGGTATCTTTGGCGCCCCTTTTGTTCTCTTGGACAAATGTGCCTCGTGCTCTTGCTTCCTTTTCGATATAAATGTTCTCAAAACAGCGATTGATAAATCCCTGTTATTAACCTAATAATCATAAAGAAGGAAGAAGGATCAGTCTACACTGAACGAATATTGAATACATCAGTTCACCCCTAGAATAAAAAGTTAAAAACATAAACAGAGGAATTACATATAAACGTAACAAAAGAGAATGAACAATGACTTGATGATAAAATCATACTGGTAAGCATCTTAATAACCAATAACCGTCATCTCAAACAAATTGAAAAGGTTCTAACATCATCCAATTCTTCAACTTTCAACATTTGCTTATCATGAAACACTCAAAAGCTGGTATCCGATTAAAGAGGGAAAACTACAAATTTCAACTGGGTTTTTCAGCACAAGCAATATTTGAAAGCCAACCCCAAAAAACTAAAATTTATAAAAATAAAAAGGCAAACTTCATCACCTGAGTTTTGTTATAGAAAACTTCATTTTTTGCGTGCATAAGAATCTCAGCTTCTCCTTCCTTGATGATTTTGTAATCATTGAGATCTGAAGACATTGTGGTTCCTATATCATGCAAAAACAAATTCAGGGTGTGGTCCTTCTCCTCTGCTCGTTCTATGGTTTTGGAGCAGAAAAAAGACCAAACCTTGAAAAGAGGAAGAGGGTTTGTTCCGATTCTAGTTCTAGTTGCTGTAACAAGCTTCAATTGCAGTTTTAGAACGTGGGAATGGGTAACCAACATAGCAAGGGTTTATATACATGGCTTTCAATTGGGGTAACTGAAAACCCTATTGCGAAATTTTCGATTTTTCTTACGAAACAGTTTTTATTTCTTCTTAAACCCTAACTGCAACACACTATCTCGTAGGGTCAAAGTCAAAAAAAAATTTACCAAAAGTCGTAAATTACAGAAACGAGACTTTTTAAGAAAATATATTAAAAAGAGTAACTATTATGTAGTCACCTTGTAATATAAATTATCGTCAATAAATTTATTATTTATGTAATATTACGTAAATCTTAAAATCAATAATTTATATGTAATTTTTTTAATTATATCAATCAAAATTATTTTATTAACTTAAAAATAGTATAATTATAGCTATATTACTTTAAAATAATGGAATTTGTTAAAATCTCTATTTTGAGTAAGAGTGCTTTTAACTATGAAAATATTTTTAAAAGTTTCTCCCAAAAAAATATTGTTGGAGATTTTTATTCATAAATTTGATTCTTAGATATTGTGCTTTAAAAAACTTGATTTTTGTATTTTGTGTTTAAAATTTGAACTTTTACTCATAAATTTGACTATTGGATTTAACATTGTAAAATACTTTTAAAAATCTTATTTAAGATATGTTTTGATACTAGACATATATAAGAATATATGAATGGCTATATAACATTTTTTTTTAATGATAAAAATGTTTTCTCTAAATATTTGAGATATCAGTTTTTAGAAGATAATCTTAATAATTTCATAATTAAACATCAATATGAATAACTCTTATAATAACACTTATATATTTCATCAATATTAATTAATTCAAACTATTATGTTTTTATTCATCTATGAAGAAAAGTAAGAAAGATTAAATTTAATCTCAATTTATCAATTGAAATCTTTAAATCAGTTATTTTTTTTTAATTTTGACAATTAATTAGATATCGATTTATAAATTATTCATCAATAATAAAAATAATTTAGATATCAATAATTTTTTTAAAAAAATAATATATAATTTGATCAATATAGAAACTAATTATTTTTTATCTTTAAAATTAATTTCTATTTAATAATTATATAATAGTGGATAAACATGTTAAATATCTAACTCAACTCAAATATTTCACTAAGGATTTGAAAGATTTAATGTTATAATTATATTCATTTTATTTATAAAATATATTCATAAGATAATCATAATTTCAATTCAATGCGTATATTAAGATATATCTATATCACACTCTAGCTAACTTTATGTGAAAACATTAAAAGTCTAAACTTTTTCAACTCACTTATTAAACGGATTAATCCAAAAATAGGTTACTTTATTAAGAGTTGGAGATAATTCATTAGTATAGAGTCAACTTGAAAAATCCAAATATCACAAGTTCAACTTCATAAAAAATAATATCATAATTATGTTCAAATTAATACCTCCAAAAAAAATTTAGAAATTTTTTATTTAACATTAATAAATTATAAAAAATATAAAAAAATTACACCAAACAAAAAATTGAATAAAATAATTAAATAGTAACTAATTTTAGAGATAAAAAAAAAATTAGTTACTAATTAAGTTAAATATTATTTTATAAACTAAAAAATTATTAGTATATAAAGTAGTTTCTATTACTAATAAAAAAAAATTTAAATTAATATCTAATAATATTTATCAAGTTTTAACTACTAATTATTTTATATTTTAAATTAATCTTTAAATGTAACTAATTTACAATTAAATTAATTAGTAACAAAAAATTTAATAAATAGAAATTAAATTTTAAATTTTTATTAATAATATAAAAAAATTTAAACATGAATAAATTTTTTAATTTATAAATTATTTACTAATTAAGTATCTTTTATATTTAAAATTAGTTTTTATTTAATAAACAAATTTAACTTAGAAACGTACACATCCAAAACACTTTCAATTGAGATCAATGACATATAAACCAAGAGCAATAGCACAGCATCTATATAATGTTAAGAATAAAGGACTATTATTTTCATTTACAATGTTTGAGAAATCAAACAACCATATTCTTATTATTTTTTCTTTCTTATAAATTAGTAGTGTTAACACGATAATATTCTAATTAGTTATTGTTACTTATGAATAAATAGTGTTAATGATAATTTTAATAGTGTTAGATGTAAATGTATCTACAAATATCTAATCAGGATATATTGCTAATTCAAAAGTAATAAATCAATGTTACGATAAAATTAACATTTAAAAATGTTGATGTAAAAAAAACACTAATTTTTGAAGGTATTAATTCAGTAAAAAATAATTTGAAAATAACAAAAACTTATTTAACTCAAATTTATTTACTTTATAATTTGAGTATGTAAAGATGTGGAATGATTAATTCTAGGAGCGGATGTATTTTTATTTTATGCTGTTTAATTCTATTAATCAACATTACACAAATAAATACTCAGTATTTATAAGTAACTATTATTATTGTGAGAATATTTTATTATTAGAGAAATGAGGATAATAAATTTACACCATAATTCGTCAAAATTAGTTTACTTCAATTAATAAATCATTTAAATTCAATGGGTCGGGTTATGTTAAGTCATAGAGTGAATAAAAGTGAAAAATGTTACTCAAAATGGTCTAATTTATTTGACCTCAAATTATTATTTATTATTAGTTTTTTCTTTTTAAATTTATATAAATATATTAAAAAATGAACAAACCATTTTGGTTATCAATGGTCTATGAAATTTATAGAATAAAGCTTAAAAACAATTATAATCACTTTATTTAATAAAATATTATATTATAATAAAATAATAATTGATCAATGAATGTAACTGATATTAAGGTATCATTCATAATTCGAGGCGCGGTATCACAAACATCATTTTCTTAAAATTGCAGAAAATTATTTTATATAATAAATTATTTTATATAATAAATTATTTTTAATTTTAAAGACATCTTCGAATATTTTGTAAATAATAAAATATTGTAATGCGGATTCTATAAATAAAAATTCTTTAAAATTGATTGAAGTTTATTATATAAAAAATTATCTTCAATTTTAAAGACTCGTGTAACAAAATTTTATTGTTACAGTCTAAAGAATCTAAAAGTTATAGGATTCATATTAAAATCATATTTTTATTAACTACAAACTTTTATAATAATATCTAGTTAGAGATATTCAATATATGATTTTGGAAAAAAAAAATTGTATGGTAAATATGGGTGTTTGTGATTTGGGTTAGTTTAAATTTTCATTAAAAAAAACCATCCAAACTAAAGATAAAAATCAAATATAATTTACTTTTAATTTAATATAAAATTCGAATCAAACCGAATAACTCTTTTGATAGATATAATATATTATACTTCCAATACAACTTAACTGTAAAATAACTTCTAAAACTAGTTAACTCTAAAGAAATAACATTATATTTAAATACAGTAGATGATTTAGTTTAATTATTGATTTTCAATTCAAAATCTAAATTAAACTATATTATTAAAAAAATTAATTTAGATTAATTCTGACTTATATTTTTGAACTGATTTGATTTTGAACGAAACTGTCACTCTAAAATAGTTTAGTTTTATCATATATGGACATGTATTATTTGAAACAAATTACTGCAATAAAATTATTAAATAAAAATTAATATTAAAAATAAAAAATAATTAATTATTATATTAATTAAATTAAATACTATTTTAAACACTAAAATTTATTAATATAATTTCTATTGTCAGTAAAATTTATAAATTAATATTTAATTAATTATCAATTTTAGAATGAATTTAATTAATATAATAATTAATTATTTTTTATTTCTAAAATTAATTTTTTTAGTAAATTATATACTTTACGAATGTATATTTACTACATAAATAAAAGTTAAACAAATCAAATTTTATATTAAATTATTTTATATAATGAAAACTTACCCTTTTTTTTTATGTATATTTGGTTTCTGTGGAACTAGTGACACATGAAAATGAAAATGGTGAGCAATGAAATGTTATTGGGTAAAGGGTGTTTATTCCTGCACCCAACAAATTTCTCCATACACCCCATCATTTCTTTGAAAAGACTGTTTTACCATTTTTTTAAAAATGATTTTCGAATTAATTTTTTTAAAATGATTTTCCAATTATTTTTAAAAAAATATTTATGGAACATATTTTTAAAATATTTTTTATGAATTTCAGAAACAATATTCCGGAATATTTTCCTGTCTTTCAAATTTTCTATTTTAAATAATTTTTATATATAATTTTTTTATTGTGAAATCACCTAAAATTATTAAGAATAATTTCGATAGCAACCTCTTCAATTTATTTTAGATTTTACGATTAAAAATTTAAAAATATATTTTAAATTACATAATCTATAAAACTGAATTATAAAGGAACAACTTAAAATATGTTTTTAGATTGAAAGATATAGTTCAAGTTAGATAATTTAAAGAAACATATTTTTGGATGGTAAGAACATGTTTCTGAATTCAAAATTACACAGTTCTATATTATATAATATAAAATAATTTTTAAATTGTGTAATATTAAAATGTATTTCAATTTTAACTCGAAAAGACATTTTATAAATTATGTAATTTAAAAAATCTAAAGTATATTTTAATATTAAGAAATTCTATTAAATTATATAATTCAGAATAATTTTAAACATTATACAGTACAAAATTTATTTCTAAATGTAGAGATATTTTAAATGGTGTAATCTAAATCACAGTCTTAAAATCTAAAACATGAAAATCTTTACTTTTCCAACATTCCGGGGAAACGAAGAAATTCTGAATGATTTTTTTATTTTATTTTTTTATTGTAGTTGATGACTTGAGTTTAACTAATTATTTGTTTAGTTTTTCTTTTTCTTATTTTCTGTTTAGGTTAATTTATCATGATTATTTTGTATTCTTATAATTCGTTTAGATTAAGAATAATATCACATTGAAGTTAAATTTTTTACATTAAAAAATTATAAAAAAAAGTAAAATTTTAATAAGAAAAGTTAATTTCCAAAGTTGAGTACCAAAACTTCATGAATAAAGAAATGGAGGACTACAAGCCAAGTGGCAAAAGACTTGAAGTTAGTGGTACTTGAGAAAATTTATTATTTAAGCAATCATATTTTTTGTTTTGGCATATAATATAATAATATAATAATATAATAATAATATATATATATATATATATATATATATATATGTATATGTATGTATATGTGGTTAGGGTGTCGTTTTTTATTGGACAGGGATTCACTAACGGTCCCAACGTTGGTTGCTTCCTTCAAACTAATTTCTGATTCATCAGACAAAAAAAGGAAGCAAGTTTGTAAATATAATATGACCAATTAGGGATCATATTATGTTTCACATTTTTATGTAAGTAATGTGAGGTACATAAACTAAATATTTCTTATAGGTGAATGCATCACTAAACCTAATAAACAAATGTTTGGGTCATTTTTTTTTAATCTTTTTTTACTACATTCAATCCAATTTAATCTATTTTCTATGAAGTTGAAATATGTTCCGTTAATTGAGTTAGATTTATAATTTTTTATTAAAAATTTTAATTTGAAAATACTTTTCAGTATTTTAGAATAATTATTTTATTTAAATATTTTAATAATTAAATAATTTAATATTTAAAAGAATACATATACTACAAGAAAAAATATCAACTAAATTTAAAGGCAAAAAATAATTAGTTACTATATTAACTAAATTAAATATTACTTTTGAAATTAAAAAAATTAATCATATCTAAAGTAATTTTTATTATGAATAAAAAGATTATAAAATAATTTATAAATTAATATTTAAATTAATTATCTAGTTACTAATATTTTTAGATTATGAAGTAATAAGATTAATACAAACTAATTTAAAATATAAAGTAATTAGTAACTAATAATTAAATATCAATTTAAAAATTATTTTATAAATTTGTATTAATAATAGAAATTATTTTGGATACCATTTTTTTTAATTTATAAAATAATATCTAATTTAATCAATATAATAATTAATTATTTTGATTTTTAAAATTAATTTATATTTAATTAGTGATATTTAATTAATTGAAGAACAGAGTAAACAAAATAATAGTTATATTACTGTTATTTAATACAACTCAAAACACATACGATATATTTAACGTCTTTTTTAATTTATTTATTTATTTTTATGTTATTTTATTTAAATTTGAGATATTATTTAGGATTTTTAAATTTAAAATCGAGGAGAACTGTTACTCTCAGAGAGAGAGTAAATGGGATGTGTGTGAGAGAAAAAAAAATAAGTTTTAACTATTATTTAGAAGGTGATAAGATATAAGAAAACAAATAAATTGGTTTTTCATATATTAAAATATATAATGAAAAGTGAAATATGTATATAACAGAAAAGAAATATTTTTGTATATATAGTTATTGATTAATATTATAGAATAATTATGGTTAAATTGAGTTTAATTTCAGATTTACATAAAATCTCCTGATCCAACATGTAAGACAGTATATTAGAGGATGTTTGAGTCAATTGGAAAGAAGACTCAAATGAATTTATTTGGGTTAGATTAAGTTATAAGAGACAATATACACCCATATATTGATAGTGGATAAATAATCACTTCAAATATAAATAAAATTTTAAAAAACTAAATATTTAGCTAAAAGTAAAATTTTAAGTTTTTGAACGTGTTTTTTTATAAGTTTAGATGTGACACAACATTATTTTATTTTAATAAAAAGTTACTTATTTTTTGAGTTGTAAGTTATAATATGATGTAAAATTGTCAACCTATTATCATACTTCTTATTATTCAACACATATTTCTATTTCCTTTTTATTCTCTCTCTTAGTTTCAAAATTTATTTTATAATTTATTGTATAAATAAAATTTCTATAATAATAACGTTTAAATAAAATAAAAAACTCAGTTGGTACCTGTAGGTGAGAAAACCTTATTTTTTAATTCTTATACTTAATAAAAAATAATGTCTTTTAATATATATGAATAAAATGATATACACACTAAGTTAAATGATTGTAAGTATGAAGATTAAACATAAATTTGTACAATTATAACAACAACAAAAAAACAAGTAATCCTAACCCTTACTATGATGTTTTAAAATTGTATACGTTACTATTTAATTTAAAGAATTTATGGGACCGACATAACTACCAAATGTACAAGAACACCATTGTATTTGGTCTTCTGCCAAATTTATCCAACCATTTGTACGTTCCCATCAAGTGAATCAATTCATCATAGTTGGAGAATTTTCAAGAAATTGAGAAAATTGCACTTGCAAACTAGAAAGGGAAAGGGGCATTCAAAAAAGTCCTTGTTTTGTTTTGAAAAACCTTGTTTCCATTCTCACTGTGTCAAGTTTCTTGATTTAAGTAAGTATGGCAAAAGAGAAAAGAAAACAAAGTTTATTGATTAAGGAATTTTCTTTCCCTCTCAAACACAACCGTTGAAGTGTTATGTTCACTCTCATAACATGTTGTTCTGATCTGTAGCGGTAGCTTTAAGAAAGGGAAACTTAAACAGAAATCCCAAGTGTGAGACAGTGATATATGGCAATAAAAATGTGCAGGTTCATAACAACCATTTGGTGAGACATAACTGGAACCCCAAGAGATCCCTGGAAAGTTCTTTCCACAATATTATACATTCAATGCCTTAGCATTTTCCCACTCAACAACTATTGATCTATAAAACTTTTGTCACTGAAAGTTCCTTGGAGCCAATTGTAGTAGTTGATAACATCAAACACATATTCAGAGAATGAGGCTTGTCATCTCAGCTCTTTGTGTTCTTGTGTTTTTCTCTTGTGCAGGTGAGATACAAATTTCACTATATGTTGATTTTGTTTCACTAACACATGAATATTCAGCTAATGTTATAACTTTTTGTTGTCTTAGTTGCTTATGATCCTTTGGATCCAAACGGAAACATAACAATCAAATGGGATGTCATGTCTTGGACACCAGATGGCTATGTGGTAACTGCATTGCTACTTAGTGTGTTTGTGTGATTGTTTGCAAAATTGATTTCCATGCAATGCAATTATACTTAATGTTTTTCTCTCCTTGAAAAAAACAAGTTAAAAATAAAAGTCAGTATAATGCTTCAATTCAATCAGTTTTGAATCCAAATATCAAAAAGCTAGCATTACAACAAATTGCAGCAGTAAAATGCATGAATGAAACCAGCTCTGCCAAAATAAATTATTGCCTTATTATGCCTATGCATTTTCCATCAGGCTGTGGTGACAGTTCATAATTTTCAAATGTTTCGGCACATCATGAATCCTGGATGGACCTTGGGATGGACATGGGCCAAGAAAGAAGTGATTTGGTCCATGGTAGGAGCTCAAACCACAGAGCAAGGAGATTGCTCTAAGTTCAAAGGCAGCATACCTCATTGCTGCAAGAAAACTCCCACAGTTGTAGATCTACTCCCTGGTGTTCCTTACAACCAGCAATTCTCAAACTGCTGTAAGGGTGGAGTGGTGGCTGCATGGGGCCAAGATCCTTCACAAGCTATCTCATCCTTCCAAGTCAGTGTAGGCCAAGCTGGTACCACAAACAAGACAGTTAAACTCCCCAAGAATTTCACTCTCTTGGCTCCTGGACCAGGCTATTCCTGTGGCCCTGCCAAGATTGTTCCTTCCACCACTTTCCTTACTCCTGACAAGCGCCGCAAGACTCAAGCACTAAGTAAGATCTCTAGCCTCACCATTTCAATTTGATCACCAACTTCCATCATTAACAATTCTCAAAAGTCTCATTTGCTTTGTCTTATGCAGTGACATGGAATGTTACCTGCACATACTCACAGTTCCTGGCAAGAAAGAATCCAACTTGCTGTGTATCTTTGTCATCCTTCTATAACGAAACCATTACCCCTTGTCCCTCTTGTGCCTGTGGCTGCCACAACAAGAAGAATTGTGTCAAGTAAGTTTTATATGGAAAAGTGATGGCCTTAAGAGATATTCTAGAGTCAAACTTCATCTTAAAACCAATTTGCATTGTCATGAGGAGAAGTTACACAATAGTATTCCTTTCATTATTTTATCCTTAGGCAAATATTCCTGAATTGTTTGAAAAACATTATACTGACATCTTTATTTATGTGAGGAATGCATTACACCACGTACCCTTAGCTTTCTGTAAATGTTAAAATAGTAAAAGGGTCATGCAAAATCTCAAGAAATCTGTTAATATGTGTTCTATAAATTAATAGAGAATTTCCAATAACTTTTATCACTGTTGGTGTGGTATGCAGGAGTGAGTCCAAAATTCTCCGCATGGTGGGTGTTCATTCTCCCAAGAAAGACAATGAACCATTGCTACAGTGCACTCATCACATGTGTCCTATCAGGGTTCACTGGCATGTCAAGGTTAACTATAAGGACTATTGGAGAGTCAAGATAACCATTACAAACTTCAATTACAGGATGAATCACTCCCTCTGGTCTCTTGCTGTTCAGCATCCAAATCTTAACAATCTAACCCAAGTTTTCAGTTTTAATTACAAGCCTCTTCTGCCCTATGCTTCCATAAGTAAGTGCAAGCAAATCAATCTTAAGCTTCTATTATAATTCCATAACTTTAAGAAAGGGTATTCAAGCATGTTGTTCTTATGCATGCAGATGACACTGGCATGTTCTATGGCACGAAATACTTCAATGATCTTCTAATGGAAGCTGGACCAACTGGGAATGTTCAATCAGAGTTGCTTCTTCAGAAGGACAAGGATACATTCACATTCAAGCAGGGGTGGGCTTTTCCTCGCAAGATCTACTTTAATGGCGATGAATGCATGATGCCACAACCTGACACATACCCATTTCTACCTAACTCAGCACCTCCTAGTCTAATTACCTCCCCAGCATCTATTTTCTTACTGCTTTTCTTTTTAGCAGTTTGGTGAACTAGTGCATAGTGTGTCAGAATTTTGTGAAAATTTTGAAACCATGTATACCTTCTCAATGATAACGTGACAATAGGCATGAATACTCAAATTCTTTGGAAACACCAAGCCAATATGGCTGTGTTTTTCTGACATGAGCACCAGAGATGCTGAATGTAAATCTCAACAGTGATTTTGTCCGAATCATAGATTGCTTATGCTGTTACTGCAATGCCATAATGAATAATTCATGTCTTTTAGTCTGTTTCTTTGGACTGCATTTACTGCATATATGGATGAGTGCTTTGAATTTTAGTTAAAATTAATTTCAAAGAAATACAACTTATGTTTAGAAGTTTATGATTAAAACAACAGTCATTTTGGAACTAAGTATGAAAAATACTCTTATTAAATAATTCAAATATAGTTAAAATTTACTTATAATAATAAACCTACAAAAAAATAATTTATTTTTAGTTATATTTGAGATGGAAGGAGTAAGTATGAATATTGACAATCGTGTTTACTAGTATGCCATCGTGACTTTGAATGATATTACCTGAATAAAAACACGCAGGAACATGCAGCAAAAATAAATACATGTACCAAAAGACACACTAATCACCTCCTACACAGATGATTCTGAAAGAATAAACAATGATAATTTCAAGTACAGACTTCGTTTATGAATTACTCCATTTATTGTGTACCGTTAAATATTTTTTTTACTTACAGAACCAACTATGGTTCTAAAATGAATAAACACATCATTACACAATAACATAGAACAATGTAGTAGCAATTTCAATAGCCCCTTAAGCTGAAACTTAGAAACAAATCATGGGGCAACAAAGCTACTAATGAAATTTTCTCTGGATGTCTTACTCCAGCTTGGTTCAAATCCCAAATTGGTATCCCAAAATTGAGTCAAAACTTGTCAGATCCAAGATTTTTCATGACAGACTTGAGTGTGGCATGCATAGGAACTTTAAGCGTATGCATGAAATACTAAGGCCACCAAAGAGGTCATCATCAAAACAAGCAGGGAAACCTCATGCCTGGAACCAGCATTAGGTAACCATGGATAAGCATCAGGTGGTGGCATCACACAAACGTCACCATTGAAATAGACTCTCCGAGGGAAGGCCCAACCCTTGTCAAAAGTGAAAGTTGATTTATCCTTTCTGAATAGTATCTCCGACTGTACATTACCAAGAGTACCAGCTTGCATGAGAAAATCATTGTAGAACTTAACTCCCCAAAGCATTGCTGTATCATCTGTTAAAAGCCAACACAGATCAATTATTTTTGCGTCTCCACAAAAAATACATGTTCTATGGTGAAAACAAGAATATGTTACTCTTGCAGTAATTATCTCCAGAATGTTTAGAATGTCAGTTTCAAGTATTTGTACATATCAAAGGTGGGTCAATTTTGTTTAAA
>Ga0123342_1001186_pt1 | contig 43653 bp, 22 predicted proteins | sample Turbeawhitnodule_FD_89960 | JGI IMG/M metagenome (GOLD analysis project Ga0123342, IMG submission 89960) | Root nodule microbial communities of legume samples collected from Mexico - Turtle bean Mexico white nodule | ecosystem: Host-associated > Plants > Roots > Nodule | place: Mexico: Nepantla...
TATGAGAAAACAAGATTGATCATGAAGAATGTGTACAATTACTATTTCTGAGGTCCCACCTAGACTTAAAAAGATAGGCTAGTCACTATTGAATTGATGAAAGTTCATTCATACACAGTAAATACACGCTAATGTCACTGTCTTGTTTCAATAAATGAATATTAACCACAGTATGTACCTGATAACATCTAGGAACTTCAGGCAGCATGTAGGAACCATGGGTTAGAGCTTCCACTAAAAGAGAACGGTCACGAAATGAGTACTTCAATTGAGATTCTAGAAATTTCACATTTACCAGTTTGTCTGGTTGAATGTCAAAGTGCCTCTCATAGGGTATTTTATCAAAACTCACTTTAATTCCAACCCAATCCATAAAAATTAATGCAGCCTTTTCACCACCTGTGCTGAGGAAGGCGCCAATCAGTGCCTCCACAACATCAGCAACGATCTTCCGTTTTAATTTTCTTTTTCCATAAACATAATTCCTTTTCCCCTTGGTAACCAACTCTGTGCATTTAAAACTTCCAGAACTATCACCAGGAATAATCCAGACATTAGGATCAAAAGGCTCATTTCGTATGAAGCCCTGCCAATCAAAAGAATAAGGAATTCAGAATTCTGAAGTTTCAAAATGATGATGCAATCCTAACATGATGTAATGCAGAAGTCTAAAACCACACAAATTCATCTCAGAATGGATCAAGCAAAAGTTAACCAATACAATTCTGAAAACCAAGTTCTATTCCACTATGAGGAGCTCATAGTTCTTTGGGGAAAAAGATTCACACCAGTCCAGAGCCTAGCTCTCTGTACACACACTCAACATTTTTCTGCTTACTCTCCATACTAGTCTTTGCCCAAAAAACCATAGCATTTCACTGTATTCATGTGCCTACACCACTAGTGAACAGATCACGGCACTCCTTTCTTTTTCAGTAGACAAACAGATATTTTCTTCTCAAAGATAAGATAAAATACAAAACTGATAGAAACTGGATCAGATTTACAGCAAGAAAACTGTTTAACTTGCAGAACTCTGAGGGTCTGCATCTCCCAATAATGCCCAAAGGCCACAATGCTACCAAATGATAAGATGATCACTCCTTTCCCTTCCTCATATTAATTGGCAACATGCTTTATTTCTTTAATCATCCCAGTCACCAACTAACTCCTTCTTTAGTGATTTTACTAACTAGAGGGGGATGCATATCAAAAACTTGTACAAACATGACAATCACTCAATCAATCACAATTATAATATTCTATCAAACTGTAAGTAAAAAACAGTATTAATTAACTAACTAAACAGTGAACCACTCGTTACTTTTTGTCATTGTATCAGAAACCAAGTTCTTGTAATTTTTGGAGAAAAAAACGATCTTTATTATTCTCAATTTATCAGAAATTCATGAGATATAGGCAGGGATGGGAAGAAGAAAATATTCACCATCCTGATTAGGAAGTAGATATATGTGACGGGAATTTGGATTTAGGGAGATAATTCTGAGAAAACAAGTAACCAAGTGCAGGGAAATCAATAGCTGAATAATTTCCAGTGGAATTGGGAGAGTGACGAATGAAGTACTTTTTAGAGAAGATAGTTTGTTTGAGGATGAAAATGTGTATCCCATGGAGGCACCAGCCATGCTAATAGAATCAGTTTGTTACACAAGCCAAGGAGAGAGAAAAGCCTCAAACAAATGTCCACGCTACACTGTCACATCAGTAGAGTTTAATAACCCACTGAAAGGGAAAACGTGACATGAAAAAACTATATGTTGTAGAAATAGCATGCAATAACACTAAAGCATGGTATAATGGTAAAAAATGGTACGGGTGGATATGGAGTCAGACAGAAAAGCAATGCATGGCGATGCTGACATATTATCATGTCCTCATGAAAAAATTACTTATAAAATTGGAAACAATATAATATTAAATGGCTACACCTGCCTTTCACAGCAAATGATTTGTTTTTCAGTAAAAAAATACTTGTAACACAGCATATTAATGCTGTAAGGTAAGGATAGAGAAGAATCTTCTATACCAGATTTCAATAATCTGATCTCGATGTTAACTATCCAAATGTTATAGAATAAAGGAGAATCAAATCAAATCAAATTGAATATTCTGTTTTCTATTTATCAACCTAAATCTCCTGAACCCTTATTTTGAAATTCAAATTTAAAATAAAAGAACATATATCAACACTTCTTCATTACTCATAGAGAATACGATTAAAGAAATAGAACTTCTAAAGCAGAATAAAGACAAAAACATACAATAAAACTTTAAGTGTAAATATGTAAAATGCTGAAAGACAGCATTCATAACAGACCGGAGGATACAAAAATGGAATAAAAAATATGAGAGAGTACCGGAAGTCCAGAACTACACCCTAACTTGCAGAGGGCAGCATTGGATATGATCTTTTCCCGCTTCACACTAAGAAGACCTTCATGGTGATTTTGATAGGTTTTAAACAGCTGTTGACTGGCAGCATATTTTAAAAAAGAATCACCAAGAGTCTCGAGCGACTCATAATGAAAGGCCTCTTTGCACCTTTTTGAGGTGATTGCTTCCAACACCTACAGTGTAAAATGCAAGTACCATTGGTGTAAACATCTTTAAAATATTTGACAGATAGAAAAGAAAAATGAGAAAGAGAATCCACACATTCAGAGAACATAATACAAATTAACTAAAAGATGCTAGCATAAAATATTTCATACTGACAAGTTTCTTCTCAATCTATTTATTGTGTATCTGCTGAAGTAAAAGGGGGTAAAGGAAGGGCAGGCTGAAGGAATTAATTACCTATCTATTCAGAATGGCATGCTTTCTATATCAATTGCTTTCCACACAATTGATTCTACACATACATATATATAAAGTATACAATAAAACGTACAGTAAAATAATCCATTTTCACTACATTTTTTTAATCTAATGTCTATTCAGGACAAATGACAGAAAGATATATAATTGTCAATTCTGGAAAAAAACATGGAAATATAATAATTTCTAAATATAACAATGAGTAGTTGTAACACACCTTGATTGTTTGAATTTCATTCTTTGTGCAATGATCCGAATACATATTTTTTAAGTTGAAAGCTCCGAGCACTGACTCAAGCCGATGCATGATTGATGGAATAAGTGAGAAGGAATAAATTATACTATCTGTTATTGGTGACATTACTATAGAGCACAGTTCTGGGGGTAATTCAACAAAGGTCTGGCTTGCTTCTGAAACAGAACAGAAAACACAAAGTTGAGATTCAGATTGGATAATATATGGGTAGTATTTGAAGACAAGTACTAAACATAGCTGCAATTATTGGGGTACATAAAACAAGTATAGTTTGGCATCATGATATTGATAACTAAATACTCATTAATAGAAGCAGTGTGATACAAATCATATTCATATTAAGTTTATAACAAAACTTTTGTATTAATTAAAAAAGAAAAAGAAAAAACATCTTTCATTCATATTCAGACTCAGCAAAGATAGAAACATATAATTGGTTCAATCTCACCAAGGAGAGAGTAAGGAACAAAATAAAATAAACAAATTGAAAAATCAAGGGTCAGACCTCTTTCCTTTCCTTGTCTCAGTCCATGAGAGTAATTTTTAACTTGAAACTTGTGTTTTGCTTTGAGAAGCCGCTGATGTTCAAATTGCAATTGAATACCATGACTGAAAATCGGGGGAAAGAAAAAAATAACACACTAGTGGATTAAGCAACAAGAGAATAAACATCAATCACAAATAAGTACTTACTGTTGTTCAAAGTACTTCTTGTATGTAGTAACTTCACCGTCCCTTACCATCATAGGCGAGTTTGTGTCCAGTTCCATTATACCAGTAGTGATATAGAAATAAACCTTGCCACCAGCATGTGAAGTACACACCAATGCATTTTGTAGCTTACAAGCGCAAACTAGACCACTTTTTGTACTTATGTGGGGTTGATGATACTTACACCTAATATTAGATGGATTTACAGAATTAACAATCAACCAATCAACAGTTGAATTTGGACGTTTACCAGTAGCTGGAAGCAGAAGATAATCAATCTCTAGATCATCTTTCAAAAAGCATTTGTCTAAACCAGTTGTGAACTTATTCATACAATTATCTATCAGAATTCTAAGCAGAGTGACCTGAAATTTTTTACACAAAAGAACCTGGAAAACAAAAACAAACAATAAATACAAAGACTTTTCTTAACACTTGCGAATATGCCAAATACAATTAAAGGACAACATATACCTGATCTGAGGAAAGATTAATGGTTCCTTTGTATCTTAATTTTACTGAGACACTACCTCTGTCAAAATCCAAATCAAATTGCATGCATCCAATTTCCGGATCAAGTTTAATTCTTATGGCAAGAAAAACATCTTGCACAGATGTATGATAGCAAAAATTTTGACTGAACTCCATCAAATAACAATGGTATGTTGTGTGACTACTATTTGACACACAATTTACCAATCCAAACGGGGCATAAATTGGTTGGTTTTCATCATAATGTTCATTCCCTGCAACAATTATTTGGTGAGAAATCCATTCAAAATGAACAAATAGGTTTAAAGGAATAATAGAAGGTGGAGAATGAATAAGTCATGAGTTACCAAATTCCTCCACCTCTGCTTCTTCAATGACAATATCAGGAACAAGATTATCTGTCAGAGCTCCAATCTTGTGAAGTTGTTTGCATGCTTCAAGGCATGCAATATTCTTTAAGATTTTGTTGTCACCTTCTACATGAATAGGCTTTAGAGGGCAGCTCTTAGGAAGATACAATGTTCCAGTCTCTTTGTCCCACCTTGGAGCTGGTTTAAAGTACCTGAGAGTTCAATCTAGATGGGATAAATGATGAAAAACAATACAAAAACAAAACAACCAGAATAATGCATAGAAAAGCATATCTTAGGTTTCTAAAATAAAGGAAGAGCGAACATGTAATAAGGGAAGAAATGAAATAACTAACCCATCAGCAGGGAGCCGTGAGCAATATAAGTGAATCAAACTAATGCTAGAACTAAGATTTGCAAAGGCATCAGTGCTTGCAACACGATAAGTTTCCTCGTCAAATTGATCACCTTCTAAAGGATCACATGGAAGGGAAGAATGACGTAATGCCTCCTTCCTCATAATATCCCCACTAGTAAGGTACTTTTCTAGTCGAGAACATGTAGCTGAATCCCCACTGCAATTTCAGAATAAATTAAAGAAGTTTAGGAAAATGTACTTTAACTTGTATAGATTTGACTTTAGAATTTTATCTCAGATTTGACTCTGTAATCGTGTCTCTCAGCTTGATAATTAGCACTGGTGTAAGCACTACAGCAATAATGATACTGAGAATTGTAAAAAAGGAATTACCTGTTAACCATTAATATGTAATCTGAATTCTGCATTCTGGCACGTCCTCGGGACTGTATAAAACTACACACTGTAGGAGATGGATCAAATCTAATGACTAGATTGCAGGTTTGAACATCTAAACCCTCTTCAAGAATTGATGTTGCAACAATGATGTTAACCTGCATATTCAAAAAAATTGTAGATAAGACCTGCATTTGGCTATTACAATACAGTGGATTGTTTAAGAAATCAGCATACCAATCCCATTTGAAATTCTTCCACAATTTTATTTTGTTTTTTCCTAGACTGATTTTGTAATCCAAAATTGTGTCCAGCAATGAATTTAGTCTTCCAGCTATTGATTGTTGGAAGTAAGGTATTCAATAGATCCTGAAGGACAATGGCAGTAATGACCCTTTGCACAAAAATTATGCATCTTATGTCAGTCAAACCCCTGCAATTGTGCATAAAAGAGTTAATCATCACGATGGCATAAAAAAGCTTATTATATTCAATCAAACAAAAACAATAGCGTTATCCCACTGGAACTGCATATATAATCAAAAGGTAAACTAGTTAGAGTAATGAATCTAAAAAAGATTAATAAGAATGGAGTTTAACATATAATGTCACAGTGCAAAATCTGAGAGGTAAGGTCACAATAAAAATGGAGTTTAACATATTAGGTCAAAATGCGATCATTGTGGCAAAATCAATACAGGGTAAAGTGTTCAACACTCATCCCAAACTGAAGCTAGTACTAACAGGCTTAGATTCCACAAACTAGTGTTATCCCAAACTCCACCTGGTGTCACACAACATTTTAAAACTCAACATTATTTCAACTTTATACACTTTCCATAACACATATAACTATTGTTTTCAAAGAAGTACAAGTATTATAAAGATCCATCAGTTCTCTACCTTTGAATTTTTGTCATATAGCATAAAATATCCAATTTTTTACAAGTTGTCAAAATATTGAGTCAACCTAGTACTAGCCCAGTTATTTGTTAGGACATAATTGAGCAGAAGAATGAATTTCTGTGACAGGTTAAGAAGGTTAAATCCATCCAATGAACACAACTATCCAGAGCTGAAGAATAAAGGAGAAATATGAGACTTCACTGTCTAACCAAGCGACCAACCATAAAGGCATTTAACCATCCAATAAGCTTAAACCGTCTTAACAAGGACAAGGAGAGCCTAGAGGCCAGAACATCCATAAAAATAACCCATGTTACATGATTTCTGAACCACATTGTAAATCTTTAAAAAGAAACCTATTCATGATTATAACCTGTACTCAAGTAGAGAGTCAATAAGACAGCAAACTTTGGAGGTCAACAGCCCCATCTCCACATCAGATTTAATATTGCCACCAATAGACCACTGAGGACCTGAGCAGGAAGAGAGCATTGTGTAAAAATTAATTAGTGCTAGGAATGCAAGCAAAAGATTTATACTTGAAATTTCACCATGTTTCTCAATGGTTGTAGAATAGTTACCGCATGGTAAGTAAGTTTTCAGTGTCTGCACACAGGCCAAAATAAAGTTTTTAACAGTTCTATCCCCAGAATGTCCCCATGAAAATGATTCGAATTCATTTGATGATAAAGACTCTGCAGCCTGTCACATTAACAAACAGCTGTCATCAATTATATTTATGAAACCTTGAAGAATCACGAGTCATAAAGTATGTGCAGAAGAAAGGTGAGAACCTTCAAAGTCAACCAAACACCAAGCTCATCCAGGCAAAACATTAAAGCACAAAAAATCTTTTCTATTCTTTTTTGTGCAGACTCAGCAGCTGATTGAGTGAAATCTGAACTTGTTAAAGTGGATACATGCTGAGAAGCAGAATATCCATTGTTAATAATAATAATAAATTCAAGAAATAATAAATTGACATAAAGAGAGTAGCACAAAATAAAAATGACAGTGATTCTGAACTTACAAATACAGAAAGATAATAAGACAGAACTTATAAAGGAGCAGACTCATAGTTCCATTTTTGACACATAGGGATTTTGCTTTTTCTTATTGTTCGAGTTTATATCAAAAGCTGTTATCCTTAAATGTACACACCTGCTCTTTTAATATCCTGATTTTCAATGCTAAGTCTCTAAACAATGCAATTTCAACTCCTTTGTCCCTATAAAACTTGAATTTTGGTGTTGATGATGGTATGAACTCTGCGAGGACAGCTTCACTTACACATGTATATACCTTCATTACAAAATAGATGTCAAAGAAATAATACATAGCAGGAGGACTATATGGTAGCACATCAACACAAATGAGTATTAATCACATGAGAATAAATTATTCCATATTGTCTTATTTCTTCAAATAAATAAAGAAATAACTTTCAAATATAGGTACAAGTTCAAATACCTCTAGGCATGTTAATACATTGAGTCATGGATGGCCACAATTGTTTCCTAAAAACTAGAAAAATAACTGCTAAAAATAACTACAAAGTACTAAACAAGTTAGCATAAATTTAATCATTTTGATACTTCCTCACATAAAATGTATCACTTGGAGGCTCAATCAATAGTATCTAGTCTGTACTGTATCTACATACATATGGTTATCTTTAATTACAATAATTATTTATAATTTACGCCAAGAAGATAGTGGATAACACTCAAACAACACAATAACATGAACAGAAAGAAGAAAGTAAATAAAACTGTACAACAGAGGGAGAAAATAAAAAAGGCAACCTTAGAATGCATTAATGTAATTAGTGTCCGAATATTCTCTGACCAGGATAATTCAGAATTTCCAACTGGATTAAAATAGAAAAAGAAAAAAGGAAATCAACATTAGAGAAAGAAAAAAACTCTGTCAATCCAAGGAGATACAAACTTTCTCTAAACTGTTTACCTTTCGACTTAATTGGAGATGCAGTCATCCCAAAAATTCGAGGGAGATCAGAGACACCTAAATTTAATTGGTGATGATAAAAATCCTGCAAGAAATCAAATCTTACAAAGGTAACCAACTAACTCATGATGCAGATGAATAAAAGCAAACATCAACTTACAATGCATGATTGTAATTGTCCTCAAACAAAAAAGATACAACTCTTACAGAACAAAATAAAATTATAAAAAGCATGAGACTATTGAATAAAGTCAACAATTTAAATTATAGTCTCGATCAAGTAATAAAGTAAGATGATCAATGATACAGCAATTTTTCAGAAGCCATGCATCAGGTCACACCACCTTATTACATCCATTGAGCTTGCTATGATGGGTTTTTTTGTATTACTCTTGGTAGACACACGGCTTTTGATGCAAAGCTTTTAGCTATTATGAATGTTATTGAATTTGCTCATCAAAAGAAATGGCTAAATTTGAGGAATGAGAGTGATAGTACAAGTCAGTCCATGAATTCGCTACTTCTAATATTGTTTCGTGAAGACAACCTAGATGGGATTGCGGATAGCACAGTGATGCTTTTTTTAAAAACAACATCAAGTCCTTTTTCAAATTATCTTGGAAAATGCAGTAATTCAGAGTCCACATCAAATTACTCACACGGTAAGTTTAGTACAATTTATGACAACAACGTATTGCAACCAATGGGATGTTTGGCAAAACACAAATATTCAAATAAGAGTCACATTGAAGATTATTCAAAATAAGCCAAAAAATAACATATAAGAAACCCATGAGCCGCTTTCATAGGCTTAACCAAACACATGCACAAGTGCTTGATGTTAATGTCAAGAGCAGTCCATGGAAGTTATGTAAAAAATCTTTCAAACACCGCCAAGTCTATCTATGAATTTACCTAAATGTCTTTTCCATTAGTTTCTAGAGATAAGTGCACACCACATATATAACTGTAACAAACTACTTATAACAGTTGTTTATAGAACTAATAGCTGACCCACACTGGACGATGGTCTTATATTATTATTAGTATTCATGTCATAGAAGAAGGTGGATACTTTAGTGACGCCTCGCCAATCAACCACAGCCCACACATAACCGTACCCAGTCTGTACACTAGACTGGTGATCGAGGGTTTAATTTCCCCCCTTTGCCGCTGTGCACAGACTGAATCTTAAGGACACTTTAGAAAGGTTAAACGTATATTTCAACATATTAATGAAGAAGTCAGAGTTCACATATATTATCATGATAAAAATTAGTAAGAAATTCAAAGATGCAAACCAGTGAAGAGAAAAGAAGGAGATGATACAACACTTACAGTCATGATGCAGGCGTAAGGGTGTTTACCCCTAGCATGATGGCACTCGTCCATTATTAAAACCTTAATCATATTCAGTTTCAGGAAGCTATGCCTCAGGCAATTCAGCAATATTGCAGGAGTCATGACAAAAACCTATACACTCAAAAGAATTACTGACAGTAATTACCAATCATCCATGCCGCACACAAAAAAAAAAAAATCAGAAGCATCATACTAAATATCATATTCAAGTTGATTAGATGATAGAAAAAAGAAAGCATTTGCCTTCTATTCCATTTAGTCAAACATAAAGATAGATGCAGAAAACTATGTTTAAGTTGTCCTATAAGATCTAAGCCAGTACATACTTCACCAATAAAGAGGAAAATTCAAAAATTAGACAATATGAAATAAATTCCAAAAGTAACAATAAAAAGAGGTTGTGGTCAGGTGTTGATCAATAAAATCAATAAAGAAAATGGAGTATTTATTGTGTTCTCATGGAAAGTGGTATAGGGTGTCAAGAGAGATTAGTTATGTAAAAATATTAAGTTTAGTTTAGAAACTCAAAACAACCATACTTTTTTATTTGCATGATTAGGACATGCATGTATAGACTTGACTTTACAGTTTTTCTTCTCTTCTAATTCCATAATGCAGTCTATACATATGATTTGTGATCACCCCTCTGTGCTTACCAAATTAGAAATAAGCATTCAGCCATCTTTTCAAGTTAGGGGAAACAAGAACATACCACACAAGGCACAAACAAACAGATTATGAATAAGTAGAGCATGTTCATAAGGTTAACAAGGGCATCTTTCAGTCCTGATAGGAATGCAAAAATGCTCACCTCATGTTTCTCCATTTCTTGTTTCCACATAGCAGCGTCCCAGAAGTCAACCCCCATGTCTCCCCAATATGTTCCCACTTTTAAATCTGTGTGCCTTCTCACGGCTTTAGATTGCTAAAGTGAATGAATAGTAACAAGTTAAAAAGACAATGAATACAAAAGGCTAAGTAAAAGTACTGATCCGTCACAACAAATAATGTATCTCAAGTTTGCAGCAGAAGACATCATCATCAGAGAAAAAGTGACATACTTGAGAGACCAACACAACTTGGGGAACCAAGAACACAGCAATAGAAGAAGAAGGTTTTCTCAGATGATGAGCATAGCTGCGAAGAAGCATGATCGCTATCAAAGTCTTGCCGGAACCAGTCTCCAAGTACACTATGGTATTCTCACGCAAAGCATGATCCAATGCTTCAAGTTGATAGCTACTCAAAAAACAAAAACCAATAAAAAACAATAATACATTAAACAATGCACTCACTCAACATTAGAAATGTTAACAGCAACATCTGTGTATTAAAAACACCTTCTAGCAAATGGAAGAGCATCACGAATATTGTTCTGCTGCTGTGTGTTGCCATCTATTTCCCCCTCTAGTGCCTCTTCCATGGTCGGTTTGTCTCCTTGATCACCCTACATTCAAATTCCAGTGAAAGAAAAACACCCCATCAAAAAATATCCTTCTCCACGTCACGGAAGAATCAAAACGCAAAAGTAAGTTCAACCCAAAACTCAAAGACACTCACTGAAAAAATGGGTAGTGCAGAAGATTCTTTACCTGATAAGTGTGGTGTGTATTTAACACGTTTTGAAATAACCATCAAATTCCAGTGAAAGAAAAACACCCCATAAAAAAAGATCCTTCTCCACTTTACGGAAGAATCAAAACCGCAAAAAGAAGTTCAACCCATAACTCAAAGACACTCACTGAAAAATGGGCAGTGCAGAAGGTTCTTTACCTAAGAAGTGTGCGTGTGTATTTAACACGTTTTGAAATAACCATCAAATTCCAGTGAGAGAAGAACACTCCATCAAAAAAAGATCCTTCTCCACATCACGGAAGAATCAAAACCGCAAAAAAAACTCACTGAAAAATGGGTAGTGCAAAAGATTCTTTGCCTGAGAACTGAGAAGTGTGAGTGCGTATTTAACTGGTTTGAAACAACAGTGGTTAATACTTCTTTCCCAAGTAACTTGCCAGAGAAGGAAATAACACGTGGCAGAAAAGAAGCGCCAAAAAGGGTCACTCTTACTCTTAGTTTACCATTTGGTTTGGGACAGAAAACGTATATAGATTCAAAATTTATATTTTTTATATAATCACATTATAAATTTTAATATTATTATTTAATTTTAAATTTATTTTTTATTATATATTTATTTTTAAAATTCATCACATTAAAAAAATTGTATACAAATTTAGAATTAGGGTCAAATTATCATTTTCTAAAAAAAATAATCATAAGTATATTCATTGTCACTGTTTTAGCTGTTTGGGAACAAGATTATTCTCTTACGCTCACTTTAGACCATGTGATTTGGAATACCAAAAGCTTAGAACTTTCATGGAAACTAAACAAAAGTGTGTCACTCTCACTGTTTCCGCTGACACATGAATATAACAGAATATTTCTTCTGTTAGAATTTCAGAAATTTAAAGTTCAATGAATACCTTTTTGTTTTCTTCACTTTCTTCTCTTTTTCTTTTTTCCCCTCCTAATAGTATTGAGTGTGGATTCATGATTAAGTGAGAATTTGTAGATGTACCTGAACACAAGATTAAGGGAAAATAAAATAAAAAACAGTGAGTATGATGACATAATTCATATTTCATTAAATAAAATAAAGTACTGATGTTCTTTTATCTAGTATTATCATATTTCATTATTTTTTCTTTTTTTTTCAAACCATGTGGGAAACACTCTATTTATTCAGTATTATTTTTTTTATTCATATCTAAAATTATCTAATTTACTCATCACAAAAAATATAAATAGAAAATCATATGAAAATCATAAATGAATCCAATTTTTAACCAATTTTTATATCATCAATTTTCCTTTTCAAACAATCTTCTTTCAAAATATTATAAATAAACAAAATCGAACAAAAATAACAAAATAGAAAAAATAATATTAAAATAAATATTTCTCTCTTTCTTTATATTAAAATTAAAGAAGAGTATACAAAGTATATAAATATTCTCATTATAGGGCTAATTAATCAATGTAAAATAAAGAGATAATAAAGTTTAGAATAAAAAAAAAACTAAATATTTATATAGAGTAAAATAAACAAGAATTTGAAAAGATAAAATTAATATTAACTTTTTTAAAATATTTATATGAATAAATAAGATATGCATCCATAAAAATTTATTAATGGATGGATTGGATCACATTTTTCTGAAATAAATAGGACTGAATTGACTTTTTACTTAGATCAGGGTATATTAGTAAAAAAATTATTCAATTTATTATAATTGGGAATAAAAAAAGTTCAGGCTCAGCTTTTCAATCTTAATCCATATTGAATTCAGGGTTGTGAGACTACAAAATTTGTAAATAAATTATTGAAGTTAAAAGTATAAATTAAGAAACAAGCTTTGGTAATACATAATACACAAAAATTGTTGTGTCTTAAATCATAAAACAAATCTTCAAAATAGTGTGTTGGAAAATATGTTATGTCATTTTTGTATTATAAGACTGAAAAAAAAAACCATGTTTCCTACTTTTACTATTATCCCCAGTCTTAGCCTTAATTAAAGAAGATTTTGTCCTTACCAGTGTGAAGTTCAAAATCTTTGAAGAGGAGTATTAAGAAAGAGTAATTGACGACTTTGTCCCTTCAATATTTTCTGAATAATCAACTCCTCACACCAATCACTATTTTTGTTGAGCACAGAAATGAACTTGGATTGTAGAACCAATTTGCAAGCGGCAGAACTAGGTTTAGATGAAACTATTGCTAGAGTTTCACTTATATACACTGCTGTATATGTACATGTATTGTAACCTACACTTAAATTAAAATATTAGAATACGTTACACTCTTTATCAATTAATAAAAAATACAATAAAAATAAAAATACAATGGGAGATAAGATTAAAACATTTTAATGAGAAAAAAAATAAGGTATACTTGCCTTTTTTTCTATATTTAAAGTTAATATTTAATTTAATATAATATTTTTTTTTTAAATCAATTTGATCTTAATAACGTAGTATACCAAACATTGATTTGCACACGTGGATTGAATAAGTTATAGGATTTGAAAAATTAGAAAATAAGGGAGAGGAATGTGGCGGCGACACTGACTGTGGTGGACTTAAGGATAGTTACGACTATGATAATGGAATCATAGAATTTCTTAAATCCTTCCTTAATTGATTGAAACATCACTTATAAATTTTTGTTAAGGTGCGATGGTTTGATTATTTCACATTGACCATTAGAATAAATTTTATTTTAAGAATTAATTTTATAAAATTGAAAAAGTATATAAATTTATTTATTAAGATAATGTCAGAGTTATATTAGACATATATTATAAAAATATTTGTTAGGATTATTATATTACTTCTATTAAATTTTTATCATATCTTTGTTAAATTGTAAATAATTTCACATTTATATATTTATTTATGTATATAGATAAATATTTAAAACAGAAAAATGGATTGATAAAGTTGATAATATATTAATATTATTAGTTTGAAATAACCTAATTTGGTACAATTAAAATAATCACTCAAATCTTATAAATAAACTGACACTTGTATGTATATTTTGTTTATTAATTATGCATTCATTACACTATTAATATTATATAATGATTTTAGGGGTCAAACGTTTTTAGATATACCTCGACCCACCGTGTTCTGGTACCAATCAAATAATGTCAATAACACGCATAAAAGAACATATTGAAAACAAATTGGGTTTATACAAGATCACCACACCCGTTGTAAAAAAAGCATAGTTATATATAAACAAAGTGCAACTACTAGTTATCATTCCACAAATATTTTTCATTTTGATATTTTTTTATCTCTAATAACTATTTATCATTATTGACATAGTGTACTTGTGTTGGAAACTTTAGAAAAAAAAACTTTTTAAAAATATTGATTAGTAAAATAAAATAACATTAACTGTTTTCTTAATTATCACAATAATTAGTTAAATTTTTCTGCATTTGAGTTAGAAAAAAATACAGGGATTCTTGGTATGTAATATTTTTTTTATGCCAGTGGTTTTAATTTTGTAAAAGAAGTCACAGCATTTTTAGGAACACATTATTTATGATAGAAGATTATTAGGTATGTAAATCAACATAGTTATTCATCAATTATTCAAACTTGTAAATGTCTAATTTCATTTGGATAATTAACAAAATGCATATCAAAATCTAAATAAAAAACAATAATTAATAAACAATACAAAAAAGAGAAAAAAAAAATAGAAAAAAAAAATATGGACAAGAACTAGAAGGAGATCGATACAGGAAAATGTTTGGAATTTTATAGAAAAAATATTTTATTTTCAGTTATGATTAACTTTGTAACAAAAAGTTAAGAGTAATAAATTCAAAAATAATATTTAGTAAGCCTTTATATAACTCAGTATTAATAAATAATAAATTTAATCCCACTATTAAAGTCACATCGAAAAAAAAAAATTATGCAAACAAGTGTTACAAACCTAAAAACTTAAATTATCATTTTTATCTACAAATACTCTTAATTGTGTTAAGGATACGAGGAAAAAAAATTAAATAAACACCACTATGATTTACACAAATTAATTTAAGTACATAAAAAAAATAAAAGTCATGATAATAATCAAAATGTCACTACAATTTATGCTTTGCTACTATCATTAAAAGACCATCTATGTGGTCCTTTGTATTGCCTTCATTATGATGATTTGGTTCTTGCCATTTTGATTCAAATACAGTGTTATTCAACATCTCTACCAAGTACAACTATACAACATTCATCCCATGTTATTGTCACAACTATTGTTATGGGTAATTTTTAATAAAAAAAAACTTTAATAATAAATTATGTGTGGATTTATTTATTAATTTAAAAAATATTAATATCATTTCAAATAATTAAAAAAAAGTTTTTATTGAAAACTATATTCCATTAACATTAATCAGGTTTATTGATCGAGAGTAGAATATTAACATGTTGGATAAAATATTTAAAAAAATATTAATTACTATTTTTTATAACTCCCTTAAAAAAGGATAAGAGGAGAGTAGGGGACTGTTTTTTTTTTCAAAATAAAATCCAATACATTAATATTAAAGGGGTAAAAGAACTTTATAATAAATTTAGTAATGTGAAAGTAGATAAATTCTTCCTACACACTATGGGAAGGACTACACCACTCATGTGTTTTATTTTTATTTTTATTTTCTTTCTCGTCCACTTTACATTTACATTTTCTCAACCATTGAGTTTTTTTATATTTTACTTGTTTTCCTTCTCTAGGTTTTTCTTCACTTCAAGTCTACTTTTTTCATTTTCTAGGTTTTTTTTTTCCACTTATCCTATATTTATGCTAAGATTTTCGTTAGGAATTGTTCAATCGACTGGTAGGTCTTTTATTCAAAATGTTGTACAAATTGTCTATGTTTTTTCTTCACTTCACGTTTTCTCTTTCTCGTTCTTTGGATTTCTCTGTGTTTTCGTGCTTTCCCACTTATCTTATACCCGTGCTATGGTTTTTACTAAGAATGATTCAATCGTCTATTAGGTCATCTATCCAAAATGTGGTACAAAATATCTAGGTTTTTTCTTAACTTTACTTTTACGTTTTCTCTTTCTCGTTCTTTGGGTTTCTCTATTTTCCTGTTTTCCCACTTATCCTATATTTGTGCTATGCTTTTTGCAATAAATGGTTTCACTACTTTTACCCATAATGTTGTACAAAGTGTCTATGTTTGTTCTTCTAATAGATGCTTTTAACATTTTTTTGATACTTTTGTTAAAGTTTTTTCCGACATGGGTTTCTTTGAGTTATTGTAATGTTACGATGACACATGTTACTTTGTTTGATTTTTGTATATAATTATTATTCTAAAATTATATAATAGTAAATTTCCATATATATTATTATACATATTATTTGTTATTATTTTAAAAACATTTAAAAATAATAAATTTATATAATAAATATATTATTTTTTTAAATTAAATCACATGTGTTGCAACATGGTTTATCCGTTTGTCATGATCTATCCGTGATCTTTTATATTTTTTTGTCAATTTGATTTCTAGGTATATCATTTCCAATTATCATTCTTTCATCTATTTTTGTCTTTCATTAACTATTTTCATCTCTTATTATATGCATGATTTGATATTGTGCTTTGAAATGATATTATGACTATATTTAAAAAATTACAATTTATTTTTAAATTATGATTTTATTTAAATAAACCAAGTCCTTTGCATAGGCAAAGTACTAGTATTGTTTTATTCTTAATGAGAGTTACACCATCTATTCTCTTCTTTTGCTTATTTTTGTGTTGGAGAGCACTTCCACACTTATTTGTTGAAGATTAGATTGGTATTGTCACCCTACTTAGGTTCTAGAAGTTGATAAAACATATTTCACTTTTGTATTGTTGTATTTTGGATTGGGTAATTTAGAAAATTTTCAAATTACATCATTTGGAAGATATTATGTTTTATGAATAAATTTTCGACTGCATAATCCATAACATATTTTGATATTTAGAAGTAGTTTTTAGATTATGAAATTCAAAATGTATTTAGAAAAAAAATAACATATTTCAGCTTGTGCAATCTAAGTGATATATTTTGGAATACAAAAATATGTATTTTGGATTATACAATCTAAAATATAAAAATAACAAATATTAACCTTCAATTTTGTAATCCAAAAATATGGATTCTACATTATGGAATTAAAAAAAAATGAGAGGGTAGTTTTGATATTTTCTAAAGTATGAGGTGTAAAAGGAAAACACGAGGGTGCAGGAAGAATTTGGCCTAAAGGTAAGTTGAAGAGTTATATAGGAGTACTTCTTCCTGCATCTCCATACGTTATTCTGTCACCCTCATAATTTTTGTATTAAAAAAAATTCATGCTATAATATTATGGATTATGTAATCTAAAAGTCTTTTTTCAAATTTGTAATTAGCTTCCAGATTATATAATCCGGAAGCCTTTTTTCAGATGCGTCATAAGTTTCTGAATTACATAATTTCAGAGTCTGTGGTTAGTTTTCGGATTACATAATCTAGAAATATTTTCTAATATAAAATTAGTTTTCGGATTATATAATCCAGAAATATTTTCTAATATAAAATTAGTTTTTGGATTACATAATTCAAAAACTATCTCCAGATTATGTAATCCAAAATACCATTTTTAAAAAATATATTATGGATTACATAATCGAAAGTTATTTTCGAATCTGAGATTAAATTTCGGATTATTTAATCCGAAATACATATATATTTTTTTTAAATTGTTATAAATCTATAGGAGTAACACAAGAAGAATAAAAAAATATTTTCATGTTTTGTATGGGGTGACACAATAACATATGGAGGTACAGGAAGAAGCAGTCGTAATATAGGTCCAACTGTGAAGCCCACACACAGAAGATAAAACACTGGCCCAATAATCCCAACGGCTAGTAATTATAAAACGGCTACTCTCTTTTACAAATTTTTCTTCCACCTTTCTTTTCTCGTTTCGTTTTCCTTTCACTTTCTATCGTTGAAGCACTCATTGCTGTTGTGCTTTTCCCACTCTGTTAAATTGGCTCTCTTTCTTTCTTTCGCCTTCACACCCTTCAACTAGAAGGAAGAAGAGGAAGTGGGGTTCTCTTCTGTTGAAGAATTTAATCTTGTTCATCTGGTTAAGAAAGTTCTTGTCACCATGCTGTTTGAAAGAGGCTCGCCGGCGAGGTGTTTCGTGACGCCGCCGCCGCCGTCTCCATGGAAGACCATAAGTTCACGCTCTCCCAGTGTGCCATTTTCAGAGAGAAAGAAATCACCGAACTCTGCGAATAAAAGTGATATTTTTCATATAATTCACAAGGTTCCTTCTGGGGACTCACCTTATGTCAAAGCCAAGCAAGTTCAGGTAACATATTTTTTTCTTCTTTTTGTTGTTGTTGAATTTGGATGCTACTTCTTCTGGGGGTACGTGCTGTTCTTGCTTGTTCCTTCACTTCTTGGTCCTGAGGTGTTTTTGGCGGGAAAGAAAGTTTTTGTACCATTTATTTTCTTTTGTTTCTTTGGTGTTTTCTTTTTTGTTAATGAATATGATGGAATTCGAGGGTCTAAGTAATTAAGACTCACAGTGTTTTTCCAGTGTAAAGGGATTCATTGGTTTGTTTTCTTTCTTTCATTGGTTTTGTGTAGTGACTTTCAATCTGATTTTTCATTTTCAGTTAGTAGATAAGGATCCGGGAAGAGCAATTTCCTTGTTTTGGGCCGCCATCAATGCTGGAGATCGTGTTGAAAGTGCTTTGAAGGATATGGCCTTGGTGATGAAGCAACTGAATAGGTCAGATGAGGCAATTGAAGCTATCAGATCTTTCCGTCATCTTTGTCCTTCGGATTCTCAGGATTCTCTTGACAACATTTTGGTTGAACTGTTTAAGGTAAAAGCTGGTGGATCCTCTTTTATTTGTGGTTGCTTTTTGTGTAGTTAACTGAACCAAACTTTAAACCGCTTGTGTATGTTGGTACAATCTTGAATAGTGGGGGTAAGACTGTTGGTGTATGTATGTTGTTAAACCTCACATAGTGGGATGAGATTACTGTTGTTGACTTGTTGGATGTATGTTGGTACACCTTAACTAGTGGAATAAGACAATTATTGTCGTGTGTATATTGATACACTAGTGGAATATGATGACTGTTGTCGTATGCTTTTACGTATGTTGGTACACCTCAACACCTAGTTAGACTCAAGACTATAATTGTTGTATGTATGTTGTTGATACAGAGGTCGGGCAGGGTTGATGAGGAGATCTCTATGCTTCATCACAAGTTGAAGCTAATTGAAGATGGCATAACCTTTGTGGGAAGGACTACAAAGCAAGCAAGGTCTCAAGGGAAGAAGATTCAAATAACTGCTGAGCAAGAGATATCGAGGTTTTTCTTTTACATCCGTGCTCTTTTGTCATTTTACATCAAGTTTATGGACCTTGTACCTTTACTTGACTTTGAATTTCTCTCTATTCATGTAGGATACTGGGCAACTTGGCCTGGGCTTACTTGCAAAAAGAAGACTATAAAACTGCTGAAGAACATTACCGGTGAGCTTTTAAGATGCAATAAAAAATGGACTTTATATTTTGTCTTTTTTACTTTGAAGAGAAAAGTAACAGTTCCTTATTTGGTTTTACAGTAGAGCATTGTCTTTTGAGGTTGATAGGAACAAGCAGTGCAATTTGGCAATATGTTTGATGCATATGAACAAGATCAAAGAAGCAAAATTTCTACTCCAGGCAGTACGCACAGCTACAAAAAATAGAAAGATGGACGAGTCGTTTGTTAAATCATTTGAACGCGCTTCTCAGATGCTAGTTGAGATAGAGACATCATCATCAGAGAATGCATCATTTTCAATGACGACGAGTTTGCCTCAGTGCTCTTCACTAGGCTTTGAGAACTCAGTTAGAAAGAGCTCTGATAGAGTTAAGAGGACAGAAAACCAGTCTGACAAATCTGAGGGGGATGTATCTCATGCCAGGAGGAGATTGTACCAATCCCCTGATCCTGGTAGAAGACACCTGAATCTGTATGTTCCCACAAAGCCCAAAAGATGTTCATGGGGCTTTAACAATGGATATCGAAGGGGAGATTTCCATTCAGATTCTAAACCTTCATCTGGGACTCCTCCTAATGAAAAGCATGTCACAAGGACGCTAAATTTAAGAGAAAGTGGTTTGTCTTCACCTGCCAATGAAAAGTGGAGGGCAAGTACACTGGAAGATCCTGCTATTCGAAAGAATAAAGATACAAAAGTAATAATCTCTGATTTGTTGCACACTTTGAATACAGAAGCAGTTGTGGAGTTTACTGAGAAGGAGAAATCTGCTGCAGGAGACAGTAGCCATAGATCTATTATGTCAGAATCATATGCCATGGTTGAGAATGGTACCGATGACTTTGCTTCAGGAAATGGAAAACCACACGAGAAGAAGAGTTGGGCAGACATAGTAGAAGAAGAACAAAACGAAGAGAATGACTTCTTTAGTGGATATATCAATTTTGATGGTGAGAATGGTGCAGAAGTGTTTAATGATGAAAATGAAGACTCCAACATAATGTATCAAAGTCCTTGGCCACAGAATCAGCCTGAATGGTCAAGCAAAAAGCTTGAATCATTGGAACAGAAAGATGGATACCATCCATCTGGGAGTGTCATTTTGTCAAGGAATCCAACAGCAAGGCGTTCTCTGTGTTTCAACCCGGAACTGAGTTCAGAATCAGCCTATGCCATTCGCACATCAAAATCACCAAAAAAAGCTTCAAACTTGGAAAACCGGGACACATTAGTAGGGGAGAAGAAGCTACCAAGGAGGAGCAGGTTACAAGTGTTTCAGGATATTACTCTTTTCCCTGAAACCCCACGATTTGCCTAAGATTTATTTGTCTCTACACAAGTATCCTTATGGATGGAGAAGGATCACATTGTTAAGAGTTATTGGTTTAATTACAGGATCATGGATCACATTTATTGAAAGAATTTGTCCATCAATGTAGCTAATTCTTTCATTCAAATAATGTTTTATTTGTAATAAGTTCTGTAAATCCATGTTCATCTGCCAGAATTCTGTAAAATAGTTGCCTCTGGTATTGAAACTGGAAGAGAGTGCCAATTTCTGGTACACTCAAAGATTGTTCTTCAATTTTCTAGTTTCATTACAGACACTATGCACTGCTCCTTCTACAATCAATTGAAAAAAATTGTGCTTCTCTTTACACTCAGATTGTTCTTCAATTGTCTAGTTTCATTACAGACATTATGAACTGCTCTTTCTACAATCAATAGAAAAAAATTGTGCTTCTCTTTGTTCCTATATTATATATTAGGATTTGTAAAATATTTTCATGCTTTCCCTAACTTCAAAATAGTTTCTTTCTCTAGTGGTGTATTGTGAAACTGGAAGAATGACTACTTCTGGTATACACTTCAATATTTGCTTGCTTTTCAATTGGAGTTCATCATTACTAATAATTATGCACTGATCCTTCTCACGATCAATGAAAGAAAAGTAGTATGCATTGATCTACATTCTCTGAAAAACCACTTTTTTTATACCTTTTATAATTCCCATTACCAGTAAGAACAGAACCATGCAATTTTGATAATTTCAGTATCTTTTTCATTGTCTGTAGTGGTTTCTTATTTTTTTAAGTGAAAGTTTAAAAATATTTACAGTGTAAAAAACATTAGAAATCATTCCACCATAATTTTTTAAATTATATTTAAAGTGATTTTTGTTAATTAATAATATAATTTTTCCTATATTGTTGATGTGTTCTTATAGGGTCTTAAAAACAATTAACTTTCTTCTTCTCCACTCAGTCTCTCGAGTTTTAAGTGACGTCTTGGACTTATGAGTTGTGGATCAATTGAATTATGCTTTATTATGTGGGCTAAAGTTGATTTTCGGTTATTGGATATGGTCTCTTAAACTTTTTGATTACGTTCTCCTCTTAGGCATCTCGTTTTAGGGTGATTCTCGGTTATAAAATATTCAAACGGTAAAGTCATACTCAATTTGCTTAATAGTTAGATAAAATCACTCTATCTACTTAACTCTCGAGCAGATCACCTGTTTATAGTATATTTTGTTACACTTGGACTTGTTTAAACCCTAAACCTTATAATTATTGAATATATTTTAAGTGTTTTGAGTCTATATTAGCAAAATATTTTCTTATTCCATTATTTATTTATTTTATTTTAACTTTTATTATGTTGACAACATTTCGGCCCATTTAATCAGTCAGTACACAATGTATTAAAATTAAACCCTTAGAATAATTATTATAACATTAAAAAATTTAATTGTATATTCATTCATAATTGAATAACAAAATAATTGTTTATACTATCAGTATATTTTTTTTTAGATATTCTTTTGATTTTCGTATAAAAATAAAATTCACACAATCTTTTTTATTTTTCTAAACTTTTCAAGTGATGACAAATACTAAAATTTCTGTAATCAATACTTAAAAAATCATCACTAAAACACCAATCATTCTAATTAGTTTAAAACTTAAAAAATCATCACTAAAATCAAGAATCACTCATAACCTTAAACGGAAGCGAAGACACAAGCGAACATAGCAGAGTGGTCTCTCTCACTCAGTCCAACTCCGACCACAAACAATTCAACAACGTTGTTTCCACCACCATGGAATCTGCGCTTACAGCTTCTAACTGGAACCGTTCTCTGATTCGAATCCAAAACACTAGGCCGCGCTTCGGTACCACGCGCCCCACTGTAATACGGTGTTGTATCAACTCGTTTCATTTGTCCAAACTCACTCCCTCTGAGCTTCAGAGCCTCAAGAGCCGACCCCGCATAGATTTCTCTTCAATTTTCAATGTGGTGAGTAATGGGTTATCCTCTTTCCCTTTCCTTTCAGATGGGTCACTCTAATTTTTTTTTTCCTTTTCTTGCCCCTTTTCAGGTTAACCCCATTGTCGATGATGTTCACAAAAGAGGGGACGTTGCAGTTAAAGAGTTCGCCTCTTCTTCTTTGAATGTCATCTATGATCTTGTTCTTGTTTGTGTGTGCTTTGTTAACTTCTTTGCTTATGTAACTTCACCTTTGTGTTTTGTAGGTATACTTCAAAGTTTGACAAAGTTGAACTTGAGAAGATTGTTGAGGCTGTCTCGGAGCTCCCTGACCCTGTGGTATGTTTGTTTCAATATGCATACCTTGTCAGGGCATGTTTGAATTGAAAAAGAAAAGTTTTTGTTTCATTATTTTTCTTTTACTTTTAATTATGAAAATCTCGCCTTATTGTATTTCTTGTTTTCAACTATTTGTATAGAAAATTGTGAAAACACTGTCAACCAATTAGAAATTGTCATTCATGACAAGTTTATTGAGTTTTTGTAAAAACTACTTTAGAACTCTACCTAGATTGGTTGACAGCACTAAACTCTCTCAGTGCATAGGAATTGATCTTTAACTATTTCAAATACAAATTTTTGGAAAGAAATGAACAAAGCAAAAACAGAAAGTCTCTCGGTGCATAGGAATTGATCTTCAACTATTTCTCAGTTTTTTGGTTGAAGATGTGCCTTTTATTACTATCCACTTTCTGTTTTAGTGATGTTGGTTTGGGGCAATTATTATATTCTTGGTTTTGTTCCTTTTGGTTTGCAGCTTGATCCTCCCATTAAGGAAGCTTTTGATGTTGCCTACGACAATATTTATGCATTTCATTCTGCTCAGAAGTCACCTGAGAAAAGTGTTGAGAACATGAAGGTATGTCTATGCTCTTGCTTATAGGCTGGCTAGGTTGGGTGGACAACCAGGGGCTTAATGATTCAAGGCTGCATTGACACTGAGCATAATTAAACTTATTCTTGTGTGTTATTGAGTCAAAATATGAAATATCCGGCGTTATGATCTAGTTAATGTAGCTAAGCCTTGCTGCATTATCTAGGAATAGTTAAATAATACTAGTACTGTAAAGATAAAATGGATATATTATCTTTTTCAGTTGTGATTATGTACTTTTTCTGTCCTTTGTAAATCTCTATTCTTTGATTTTTTTAAAAAAATATTATTATGTCATTTCATTTGGTTATTATGCCTACTTGTTTGTTTGTTCTTGGGTTCTTATTATTACCCAATTTATGTGAATCTTGAGTTTTCTGAAAATCCCAGGGAGTCCTATGCAAAAGAGTTGCAAGAAGTATTAACTCCGTGGGTCTTTATGTTCCAGGGGGAACTGCTGTATTACCTTCAACAGCTTTGATGCTTGCAGTTGTAAGTTGAATAATATTCAGTACCTCTTATGTCTTTCCATATTGTATAATTTTGATATTGTGTACTTGATATTTATCTTGCCCGATTTAGCTGATGGTTAATTATTTTGTATACCAGCCTGCACAAATTGCAGGATGTAAAACTGTCGTTCTTGCAAATCCTCCAACTCGGGATGGCACTACATGCAAGGTGTTTATCTATTTTGTATGAAAGTTGTCGTTATGATTTTCTTCTTGCTCTGACCAATGTTTTTTCTTCAGGAGGTATTGTATTGTGCAAAGAAGGCTGGGGTAACTCACATTCTCAAAGCTGGAGGAGCACAGGTTTGAAACATGATAATATAAGATAACATTTATCTGGTTTTGTCATCTGAATCTACTATCGTGATATTTATCTTTATTCTATATGTTTGTATCATTCTTTATAAATTAAACCGTGATTCATATGCCATTTCTCTTCATTGTAGGCCATATCTGCTATGGCTTGGGGGACAGAAACTTGTCCAAAGGTGGCTAGCCTCTTTTTGACCCATCTTTGTTGTTTGCTTCTCCATGATAGTTAATGGATTCAACTGTATCTCTTATTATTTGTTTTCTCTGTATTAGTAATTTAGTATATCATGTTCAAATAGCATTTCTGTTCATGATTTTATAGTGAAACTCATTCCATGATAGATTATCAAACTTATCGTAACACCCCTTTAATAGATTATGTAATCTTGTGACTAAACTGTACTTAAAATGCAACTAAAAAAACTTCATACTTTTTTGATCATTTTAATTTTAATTGTGAATGTGATGAAATTTGCAGGTTGAAAAGGTTTTTGGCCCTGGAAACCAATATGTCACTGCTGCAAAAATGATACTTCAAGTAACCATGTTTATATTACATTAAAATATACGATCTGTTTTCACTATTACATTTCGTTTGTTTAATCTTAAATCTTCATTTTTTTACGTTTTGAAAGTCTTCTGCAGAACAGTGAAGCCATGATTTCAATTGACATGCCGGCTGGCCCATCTGAAGTTTTGGTCATTGCAGACAAGCATGCAGTTCCTTCTCATGTAGCTGCTGATTTGCTCTCGCAGGTTTAATTAGTTTTAAAATAACTCCTATTTTCTTTACTTGCAAAACATTATTCACCAATTCTCATTCATTATGGAAATTTGTAATATTTCTTTGTCATTAGCTTAGGAACAAAATTCATGTTCTAGTGTAATTTGTACATTATTATAAAAAAATTTATTTCTAGTTTCTACATCATGATGTTAGTTTTTCAAAATTCAATATAGAGAGTGAACTCATAATACCTGTGACATATAGGAACTAATAATTAATTGAAACCGTATCTGGAAAACAACCAAATTTATAAACTAAGCAGATGGGGTATTGAAGCATTTGTTTGTTTGTTAAGAATCTGATTATGATTTAGGGTTCTCTTAGTCGCCATTGAAGGTGCAAATACACTTTACACTAGAGTAAAAATATGGAATACTTTTCTTCAATTAAGGCTCAATCTGCAAAAACTTAAAAGCATACATAAACCCCAAATGACAGTACCTCCTTAAACAAGACCCAAAACCTGCAAAAAATCCAGCACTGATTAGAGACAGTATATTAAAAATTAATATAATGTTCAAAATCTCAAACAAGCATGCTTCTCCATCATACTGCCAAGATATGACTTGAGGTTCATAAATCATCCCTTTTTGCCTGCATGCATACTTGAAGATGATTCATAACCTTTTAAGCTTCTTGTATACTGCTGATGTATATACTTCTAATTACAATTTTCAGGCTGAGCATGGCCCAGATAGTCAGGTTGTTCTTGTGATTTCTGGAGATGGTGTGGATCTGAATGCTATACAGGAGGAACTCAGCAAGCAGTGCCAGAGTCTTCCTAGAGACAAGTTTGCCTCTAAAGCTCTGAGCCACAGTTTTATTGTGTATGCGCGTGATATGCTTGAGGTCAGTCCTGTTATCTTGTTTCTTTCTTGACCTACTAAAAGCAGAGTGACTTGATCTGGATTAAGAAGTATCAAGGTAGAGAGAGAGAACAATTTCTTCGGAATAACTAGACCAGGCTGTTAGGTTTACGTGCCTGTATTTTCACTTTGCACAGCCAGTGTGATTATGCATAATATTGATTATACTTGTGTTGAGGAGCGATATAAGCCTGTCAAATTATATTATAAACCCTACAGTGGTTTCCCAAACACACTCTTATTGTCAAGAGAAAATCAAGAGAAGAATAAGAAAGATGACTCCACCCCAAAAATACAAAATAACTTATTATGCACCTCTTTAAATGTTAAGATGATCTCTTGATATGTCATAACTTTCTCTGAATTATATCTTCAATTATTTTTCAATCAACTAATAATTAATAATTATGTTCTGAATCTCCTCTCACGTGTTATGTCTCAATTCACCTATGACATTATTGTTGGATTTTCAAAAGTAAAAGTTAGCTTAGCATCTTTCAGGCTATCAATTTCTCAAACTTATATGCACCTGAGCATCTAATTATCAACGTGAAGGATGCAGAGAAGTGGGAGAGTTTTATTGAGAATGCAGGTAAGCCTATGGATTTTCCTTTTGTTGCTTTTTTTTTTTATTAGGGATGATGGGCTTTTATTCCTTGTCAAAGTTACTTGTGTCTGCTGCAATCTCTTAGAGGGTCAATTTTCTTTTTGATAACCTTATTCTGTATCCTTCTGAGGGCATGACAATTCAAGAATTCTAGATCTAAATGTTTGTCACTGCCTCTGTAGGTTCTGTTTTTTTAGGGCCTTGGACTCCTGAGAGTGTTGGTGATTATGCAAGCGGCACAAACCATGTCCTTCCTACTTATGGGTATGCAAGAATGTATGGTGGTGTGTCATTGGACTCCTTCATGAAGTACATAACTGTGCAGTCTCTCACAGAGGAGGGTCTAAGAAAACTTGGGCCATATGTAGCTACCATGGCTGAAGTTGAAGGCCTTGAAGCCCACAAGCGAGCAGTTACCTTGAGACTTCAGGACATAGAAGCCAAGAAGGTTTCAAGATGAGATGAATCCATTATTCTCTTTATCTCTTGTAAGCTACAACTTAGTTTTTTCGAAGTCTAGGGCAATTTGCATGATGAGATTACCTAGATTTAAGTGGTATTAATAGCATGAGGTTATTATTTGAAGTTCATGTAACTATTGTTGGATTCATGTTACAGATACGACTGCCTAATTAGGCTATCTTAGTTTTGATCAGTCAATAAATGCATCCTATGCATTTGCTGGACTATACTTTCTTTTTTCTTGATAACCTTGCTCGACTGGAATTGTTCTCCATGGCTAATAAAGTATTAGTTTCATGGAAAACTTGTAAAGAGAGAAACCTCTATGTAAAGAGTGAAGAGAAATATTGTAAGACTAAGGAAAATGATTTCTTAACGAGTGTCTTTAATACACATTAAAACATGTTACCATTTATTAGATGTTTTTATTACATAAAACTTAAATTTGTACGATTTTATATGTTAATATGACAAATGCTAATTATTGTGTTAATAATGATTAACAAAATAAGAACTATAAATTATTTGTTAGAAACAAAATTATATTAAATTAAGATAGAAATGTAATTTTATGTGGTTTTTAAATAATTAGAAATATTTAATATGATTGTTAGAGATTTTACATCGATTATAGATAAAATCAATTTACTGATTTTGTAATGATAAGTTAGGTTTAAATTCATTATCTAATATGATATTAGAGTCTATTTTAACAAAGTTTGTTGGTCTATCAAGTTGTTTAAGACCTACAAATCAAGTTAATTTACCGTATATAAGTAGATATATCATTTTATTAGTCGGTTTTGTAAGAAAAAAATAAATTTAAACTTCTACATATAAAAAGTTATCATCATAAACATTATTAAGATTCTTTTAATTATTTTTTATTTTATTTTTACATCCTTAACTAACATGTTAAAATACTTGCTTAGTAATTATTCTTTTTAAAAAAAGGTTGTATGAATCATCAACTATTTTGTGGGACTTGGGTGTTAGATTGTGTTCATCGGGCAGCAAGGTCCTTGAGCAAATTTATGAATTTCTGTTTAAAAATATTAATAATCCTCTATTGATAGGTATTGGATGAGATGCTCCTAATTGAGATCTGCCGAAAATAGGTGTTTTAATTTTTTTGAAAGATTAGTACGAGGGACATTTCTTCTCATATCTTAAAAATTTAATCAACACTTCGCTTTCATCCTCAAATGGATAATATGGAATGTAAATGATTATCCCTTTTGAAATGAAAAAAAAAGCATTGGATGAATTTTTTTAAAATATAGGAAGGTTCAACTTGGTATGCGTTTATTTTACATGGAAAAAACCGAAAATCACCTTAAAAAATGCTATGCAGAGATGTTTTACTTTTAAAGGTAAGCATTAATCACTTTTACTGATTACTTCACCATGCGCTCGTCCAAGTTGGATATGTCATCTGTGGCAATGCTACGATTGTAGCTTTAGCATCCATGCTTCTATTGCCACATGTTTAAAAGGTTTGGATGAGTTTTGAAACAAAATAAGCATAGCAGCAAACGGACTTTTCCAAGCTTTAGAAAACAAACTTTATAAAGATGAACTAGCAGAAAACAATTAGAGAATGTATAAAACGGGAAAATATTTCATTTCAATTACTGTGATTTACATTATACAATAACATCCTCAGTCTGAGAAAAAAAAATTATGTCTGAAGGATGCAAGCTATTTAGCTTTTGATATAACTAAATAATCAGTTAGTATATGGCTAGAAGCACAAGAATCACCAATATAAAACCAAGGAAAAACTAGTGATGTTTCACCCACCAAGGTTTCTCTCACTATTTATGTAAGAATGGATAAATCTAAGTAAAGAATCTTTCCCACACAATATTTCTTTTATTTTACGAGGTCAGATGATGGGAACCCTGCCAAAGATGATGTCTTTGGTATTATATGAACTTGAAACAGACCCTATCACAAAGAATGATACCCTTCTTCATTGAACTCCCAAGCGCAAAGTCCAAAATCCCCAATGAAGGAATGTTTGAGTATGTTACCCAACAAACATGCCAGTTTACCAATTTTGGAGCATGCTACAACCATTGGACTTCAAGCATTGTTGACTGGTTCCAACCATGTTCATCGATGACCACAATCATAAAATGCCTGGCCTCAACCACACAGCTATCATAGATTAAATAGCATTAGAAGAAACCTGTGTACGCACAATGTACAACAATTACTTTGTTCCTCTGTCATCTTAAAGGGCTAACAACCCAGCCTGTAATAGGATTCTGCCGCCGAAATCTTAACTTCCCATGTCCACCACTTTGCAATCGCTCGAGCACAGTATACGTAATTGAATCTGGTGTCAACCCTTGCTGCTTAAGTTTTGAATAAAGGTCCACTGCCTCAGCCGTTCTTCCACACCTTTCAAGACAGTCGAGCAAAATATTATATGTGATCAAGTTAGGAGTGCATTCTTCGGCAAGCATTTCATCAAACAAGCTACATGCCATCTCAACTTTATCCGTCTTGCCAAAGCACTCAATAAGTGTACTATAAGTCACAACATCAGGATTCAATCCTTTTTCTTGCATCTCTTTAAATCTCATGTGAGCTTCATCAATATCCCCATTCTTTCCTAGGCAATTAATCAAAGAGTTATAGGAAATGACATCAGGCTTACAATTACTATTCTCTAGTTCTTCAAAAATTTTAACAGCAATGTCTACTCTTCCAGCCCTACCAAAGCTGGAGATCAAAATATTGTACGTAAATATATCTGGTGGGGGGCCATCCAGTTTCATCTTTTCATAAAGATCATGAATATGTGATATTTGTTTCAACCTGCCAAGAGCTGTGAATGCTGTATTATACATGATAGTATCAGTGGTTATACCCTTTTCATGAACTCTGTTCAGAAGGTCTATGGCTTCTGTCATTTTGCCAGCACTGCATAAACTCTCCAACATGGACATACAAGCATCTTTGTCACCCTTGTCATGAAAGTTCCACATGTAGCAAAATAACCTATGTGCTTCCGAAGCATGACCCAATTTGCTTAAAGTCCTAACGAAGTATGCGTATATCTGCTTGTTCATATATTTCTTTGATATATCCACAATGTTGTCTAGCTCATTAAGCTTCCCTTCAGCAACCAGAAGATTCAAAATCACACTGTACGTAAACTCATTAGGCTGGCAGTCATTCTCCACCATCTTAGAGAAAAGCAGAATGGCCTTGTCAACCATTCGCCCCTTGGCGAGTGCCTCAATCATAGTATTATAACCAATCAAATTAGGAGTACAGCCTTTTGCTAGCATTGCCTGGAAAAACACCAGTGACTCCTCAGTTTTGCCTGCTTTCCCAGTCATTCTGATCATAATAGTGTAAGTGAACACATCTGGCTCACAATATCTCCGCTTCATATCCTCAAAAACTTTATATGCTTTATCCACCTGCCAAAACAATTCATACACATGATAACTGACAAACAGGAGCAACAGATGTAAAATGTACTTCTAAAAACAGTTTACAACACTTGTGGAAGTCAATTAGATGTTCATCATCTATTGATACAAACCTATCTTAGAGCCTGCAGAACAACATGAATGAAACTTCTATGTAGTTCTAAAAACAGTTTACAACACTAGTGGAACTCAATTAGATGTTCATAAATCTATTGATACAAAGCTATCTTAGAGCCTGCAGAGCAACATACCAATGCAAACTTCAGACAAGAAAGAACACGCATGGCAAGTTCAGAAGACTTTATTTACAACTTATTTGGATTTATACTATGATATAAACAGTTGTGTAATGCTCAATTCGAATAGTTCTACATAACATAAGCACTTGTATAAGAAGGAAATAAAGGTAGAATGAATTGAGTTTACCCCTTAGCTAAAATTCACCTGTACACTTCAACTCTTATAAAAACCCTTTCATTTAACTTCTCCAAAAGCCGAGGAGCATAAGTTAATCTTAGCATATAAGAAAAGCTGAATTCATTTTACCTTCTTATATTTCTTTTCCTAAGCATTTACAAAGATGTTAATCCAAACAGGATCTAAGAGTTAGACAGAGGTTATGACATGTTATAAGTTATTTTCAACTTATTTCCACGAACTTCTTACTAAAGCAACTTATAACTAATATGAATACAATTTAATCATATCTTTCCTTTGATTTCAGAAAAATTTATACAAAGTGGTAACATGATGAATACGTTTACTAAGATGTTTGAAATCCTGGGCAACAAGCTGGAGCGCTAGAAAATAAATATTAAGGTACAAACTTCATAGAAACTATTAGAAAAAAAAAAAGATAAGTTTCTCCACAAGTTAAAAGTAGTCTATCTAGAAGTTAAAAATGAAAATTTAGAAAAGACATCTTCTACAAATTAACTTATACATAAACTAATTTTACATTATGGAAAAACTAATTTAAATCTCTTAGGAGGGTGTTAGAGTAGTTAATCAGAAAGGAGAACAGAAAGCAAGTGGAAACCTTTTCATCCTTGGCCAAAGCATCCAAAAGCATGTTGTAGCCAAAAATGTCCAACTTGTACCCACGCCTAACCATATCCAGATAAACCTGAAAAGCAGTAGAAGAATCCCGGGACCTCAAGTAGGCCTGGAGCAAGCACTTGTAGGTGTAAGCGTTGAGTCTGAGGTCCCACTTCTTGACGAGCGCAACGCAGCGTTCCAAGTCCTCGCCAGAGCCGAAGAAGCCGACGAGGATGTTGACGGTGGAGATGGAGCCGCGGACGGCATGGCGGTGCATGTGGGAGAGGAGGTCGCGAGCCTGGTCGAAGCGCGCTGGGTTGGTGGACTTGGAGAGGATGAGGAAGAGGCGGTTGTAGGTGAAGGACTCGTGGCGGAAATCGGAGGAGAGGGAGGGGCAGAAATGGAAGAATTTGAGGGCGAGCGAGGGGTTCTTTAGGGTTTTCAGGATTTCAGAGGCTTCGAGAGGGGAGAGGGAGAGGGAGAGAGATTGGAGGTAGTCGGAGAGGTCGGAGAAAGGGTCGGAGAAGGAGGAGGGCGGTGGGGAGAGGAGGATTTGGGTGGCTTTGCAAATGAGGTCACGGCGGGGGAGGAGGTAGCCTCGCGGGTCGGAGGGGAGGGGCGGCGGCGGAGTCACCTCCGCCGCGAGGGAGCGGCCAGTGGGGGCGGAGGAGGTGATCCTGGCGGTGTACTTTGTGGCGAAGCGGCGGCGGAGATGGAAGAGGTGTGGAGTTTTCATTTGTGTTTGGGTTAATGGGACAGTGTTGGGTTGGGTTCTACTTCTTCTTCACCATGCTTGCTAGCTTCCTCTTCCAAAATGCAAGCTTTTGTAATTTGCACAAGAGGAATATTTTAAAATTAAGGAAAAGAAGAAAATGTAGATAAAAAGATGTAACATTTTTTTTGGTATAATTGTTTATATTAATTCTTCAAAATCTATGTTACAACATTTGTTTTTGTAACTTTTCTGTCCTAAAATCTTAAAGATGCATACATTATTGCATATATATTTGTTTACTATTTTAGATTTTAAAATTTGTTTTATTTTAAACTAGTATTGCATTTATGTTCTAGCACAAATTAATTACGTATTGTAATTAAAATTATTAATGTTATTATAATATTTTATTTTAAAAGTTTGAAGATATTTTAATTTTGAGATATAGATCATATTATAATAGATAATATAAATATTGACATCCATGACTTTAAAGGATAAAAGTTGCATGTATTTTTGTAATACAGGGAGATGACTTTAATGTGGAATATATTCGGCCATGGTATGTTTTTAAATGATTGATACAATAAGAGGCAATATATGAATAATTTATTTAAAAGACTATTTTTTTAATTTTAACTTCAGCTATATGTGTTACTGAAAACTTATGTAGATCAAAATGAGGAAACATTCAAATGGCTGACTTACTTCATACTGAATGAAGAATGTTAAAACAATCCATTTATTTATTATAATTCATTCCATTCAATTTATTAGTTACAGTAAAAAAAAGAAGATCATTTCATTTATTTACTTTAATAGATGGTAATATATTATTAATAATCCACTTATTAGTTTTCAAAATCTTCTCATTAATAAATAAAAATTAATATAACTATTTTTTAATAATTATTTCTTTTATTATATTTAAACTTCAAAAATGTATTATATAATAAGCAAATACAAACATTTTTTAATATTAGAAACATGTAATAGTTTCAAATGCAATCATTGTTATTTTCTTTTTGCACCATTGTTATAAGTCATCAACAATATAAGTTATTCTTACTAATTAAAAAGGTTTTTTTTGTTCAATGAAAGCAATATCATTGAAACATAAGTACAATTTAAATTATTTAATTTTATGGATATCTTCGAAATAAATTGTAAATTTATAATATTATTAATAAAAACTAAGTTAACTAAATTTATTGGTCATAATTAAATGTTGTTTATATATAAAACACTTATTAACTGAATGAATTCTTATATTTAGATAAATTGGATATTAATCCATAATATACTTATTAACTGAATGAATTCCTATAATAATGAATAAAATAATTTAAAATAAAATTGACCAGATTAAAATGAGTTAATGTGTTATATGAAATAATGAATCAATTTTACGATCCATACAATCGATTGCCAACCGTATAGAAGTGGTGGGGTGGTGTTATATGAAAATAAAGCTGTGGTTGTTATTTAGAAACGAGAAGATAAAGAATGTCTCTGAAAATTCATTATTCTACAATGAAATTGAAATTATTTGGACGAAATGTGAATCACAAATTACACCCATTATTGTAAATGGCTGGAATAATCACACATCTATGACTATCTACGCCCACCCACTGATTAAACACGGGGGACAGTGCTTCACATTTAAACATTAATACAATAATCCCCTATCCTCTAGACCCAAATCCTCACTGATTGGACTAGTTTCCAACGACTGATGAGTATAATTTGCTACACCGGTGGTCCATTAAACACAAGTAACTAATGGTTTAACATTAATATAATCATGCACACAGATTAGAGGCATCAAGAAAAAGACCCCCAATTACAAGGTTCAACGGCACCCGGGTTCTCCTTCGTTGGTTTAAAAGATTGGTCTTGATTCGCACCCATGCCTAATCAAGCTTGACATTAGAATAAAGAAGCGTGTCCCTTGTGAGCGGCATATTCAGGAGGTAGCATATCTGCCAGCAAACAAATAAATTAGTAAAATATTATACATCAATCTCAACATTACTTATCCACCATTGTATCGTTACCCTGAATAATTTACCCTGTCCCAGCTGTAATCAAAATAAAAATTCTTCCAATATTCAGCTAGGCCTTAATGATATTTTAAACCATCCACAAAAGGTGTTTCTTTCAATTTTCAAGCTTTTATCTAATTATATTATTATAATATTACTATTTATTTTATCTAATACTTACCCCCATAAGGGTTGAAACGAGCAATATAATTCCAGTTACCCAAGCAAGGGTTCTCCTAACCAGCACCACTTCTGGCAATGTTGCATTCAGTGTACTTGTTTCGGCCAACCATCGAGCAGTATGGCGAGGAGTAAAGATCACATCAAATTTCTTTTCCAACTCTTGTGTAGTAGCCACATGACAATAGATTATTCCAACAATTTGATCTGCTCAGTAATTGATCATTAAGAGGTTAAAATAAAGCCAATGAACTTTTTAGATCAATATTGTTGACATCTGATGATCAGAAGAATGAATGATTTAGCTGAGATTGCTAGTTATTTGACTAGGCTTTCTATATTAAAAGCAAATCATTGCCAATATTGCAAGGCTTTAATTTAAAATAAAAAAGCATACAGCAATTATTTAAACACGGCAAAAGTCACCTTCATATGCTTCCTGCAATGAACTAACTATCTTTGACAAAGTTGTATATAGCAATTCAACACCATGCTCAGCAATATTTTCAGTTTCATATTGCTCTTTCAAAACCTGGCCCATGTTAGTCAACAAAAAAATTAAATTTCATCTCAATAGCAACAACAACCAACACATATCGCAGAAAGATATGAACAAAGCATGTATCAAATTATGCCATAGACTGAAGAATAAAGTGGAAAGTCAGTGTATACTTTGCTGATTATCCGTTATGTTCACAGACTTAATAGCAAAGGAATGCTCATTGTCTCAAGTATGCAATATTACTTTTGTTTTCTTTTTACATATATACATAGCTAAAGAAATAAAAGTAGTAATATAATCAACGCTCCTTTTGTCATGGTACTGAAATTAGGAATTCAAAATTTACTGTGCGGGGAGACCCTAAGCATTGGAGAAATATAATGTCTCAAAGACATCAGTGATACGTGTAAATTGAGAAAAAGCATTAGGAAGAAAATTGACTCTAATACTGTGTATTGAAAGAACTGTTTTTCTTTCAAATTTGCATTCATATGCACATAACTTATCATGTCCCTATGTTATCAACCAAATAGAAACCAAGTGTTAACTAAGTATTGGGAAAAATGTGTAGCTTGGCAGGATACAAATTTCCCAGGTAGCATAATTTATGTTAAAAACAAGTGCATTGGATAATGACTAGTTCGGGGGTGAATGCTAGGGTGGGAGCCTTGGAGATGTCTCCCGCCATGGGAAACCGTTTTAAACACCATTAGATTTATTACTTTTTAATGAAGGGCTGTACTTTTTCTTCTTTTTTCATCAATTTTTCCTTGAGCATCCGCTTCTCTCTCATCAGTCATTCTCTCATCAATCATCCAACTTCTGTCCTGATGGTGATATCAACACCAAAGTGGCAACCAACAACAGCAGCAATGGCACCAAAGCCCACAAGCCTTGATAACAAAAGGTTTTTCTCCATTAGCACCACAATGACTGTTGTGTACCACCCCACTGATTCTCAACATGCACTTTGTCAGCCATAGCCTCCCTTTCTTTTCAGATCCGGACTCGACACATATTTTCTCCCTAACCACAATCACCAGCCTGGCAACCTCAGATCAAACAAAAAAGATACCTAAGATCTAATAGGAAAACGTAGATTGGAATTGCAATATTGACATTGTGCACATTCATGAAGAATTTCGTCATGATTGCATTGAAAGCATGAAGGGAATGTCACCACTGTCTTTGTACTTTAAAGTACATCACTAGGGGTGTTCATTGGTTGAATTAACCGATGACCCAACTTGACACAATCCAACCCAATTAGATTGGATTGGGTTTCATTTATGACTGGGTCAAACCCAACCCAACCCAAAGTAACCCACTCTTATATAGGTTGGGTGATGGGTTTAGTATAGGTGACCCGAGACCCACTTTTATACTTGTGGTATGGACAAATTGCGTTATATTATTCTTTTCATGTCTTGAATCAGTTTAGAGAAACTTGATATAACTTGACTTATTACTTAAAGCCTTGAATTAATTTTTGTAAAGACTGTTATTTCTCAATTAGGTTGATACTTGAAAATTACAACTTCAAACAAAAAAAAGAAAGTTTTTCAAAATTAAACCAACCCACCAACCAGCTCAAGAGTGAGTTGGGTTGAAGTGGGTTTAACATAAAAAATGCATAAACCCACCTAACCCGATGCTTTTTAGTGTATTGGGTAATGGGTTTGCACATCAACTAATGGTAAGGGGAGAAATAGTGGTGGAAAAAAGGACCAATGGATATGTTTTATAGAAATCCAGCTACTGCAATTGAGAAGAGTAAAAAAGAAAAACTAAGGCAAGCTAATATCGAAGAAGCATGTGACAAAAATTTAAAGGCATCAGTTCATCAATATATTGCTCAATTCGGATACCAAGCAGACTTGTCATTCAACCTTGTGAGCTTGAAGAGTTTTCAAGATATGATTGATGTTACAAGTGCTGATGGACCTAATTTGTCAGCTCCTAATCATGAAATTAGAGTTTCACTTCTCGACAAGGAGGTTGAATACATTGAAAAGTTGTTGAAAGATCATAAATTAAAATGGAGCAAACATGGTTATTCTATTATGTCAAATGCATGGACTGAGTGAAAACAACTATGTTTGATTAACTTTTTGGTGAGCTCCCTTGCAGGGACAATGTTTGTCAAGTCCATTGATGGTTCTAGAGTTGTCAAAAGACAAGGAAAAAGCTATTTGAGAGTGGAGAAGATTGGAGAAGAAAATGTTGATCAAGTTATCACAGATAACGGAAGCAATTATGTGTTGGCTAGTAAACTATTGGGAGAGAAAAAGCTTCATTTCCAATCAAGGTTATCAGACTCAAGAGTCTACTTAGACTCGTGGGAAGTAAATTAGTAAGAGTCTACTTCATATAAAAAATTAATAAAAAAATATTCATGATACCAATTCCATAATATTGAAATAAACAAATTCATGCAACAACAAAATATTAGTTTCATGCTTTCATCCAATATCTATCTTCCGCAGAATTTTTACTTCTAGGGAGTAGTGGAAATACTGAAAATGTACCACCATTACAAAAATTTGAACCACTTCCAGACATCTTACAATTTTACTGTGTTGAAAAAAAAATCAAATCAATAAAGAAAATAATTTAATCCCAAAATAACCAATCTTATTTCAGCCCCAATCTAAAAAAAAATGAAGCCCAACCCAACTTAAAAATAATTATTATAATTCAAAAATCCTAGTTAGCATTTTGCAACCATGGTTATCAAACTCGTGAGTTGACTCGTTAACTTGTTCGAGTTTACGTTCCTACTCACCCTAGGCGAGTTAACTCGTTAGCAAACTCGGTGGACTCACGGTAAACTCGATGAACTCAATTGAACTCGTGAGTCTGTCGCAGTGTTGACGAGTCCAAAGGGTTTTTTCTTTAAACCCCCATAACTATGTTGTTTGTAAACCAAAAATCAAATAAACTCATCTCTTTTGTTCGTGGTAGCCTTTTCGTGGTCACGTTTGTCTCGTGTGGTGGTGCTATTCATATCTTGCGGTGGTCGCATCGTCTTAGTTCGGACTTGTGATGGTCGCGTTCGTGTCGTGCGACAATTGCATCATCTCAGTGTTGTCTTTCGATTGTGTTTCGGTGGTCTTTGGGTTAACTCTCTCTGTTTTGATTAAGTCGGGAAAATTAGGGTAGACACTGCAATTCTTTTGTTATGTTGGGGGTGCATATGGGCTTTTTTTTAGTTGGGCTACAGTTCTATTATAGTTGGAGTGCATATCTGCAATAATATTTGGGATACTTTGTGGAATTTACTACTAAATGTAGTTATTTTAGTGTTGTGCAATTAATTACTTTGAATAATTATATTATTAAAATATATTTTTATATAAAGTAAACTCTTACGAGTCTACAAGTCGAGTGACGACTTTGACAAAGAATCAAGGAAGACCACAACCCCAGGTGAGAGACACTTGAACACTTTCTAAATTGCATTCAGATATAATGGTTACATTGTATGTTACTTTCTCTACTTTTATAGCTCAATGGTGGAAGAATTATGGGCACGTAACTCCCAACTCACAAAAGCTAGCAATCAATATTTTAAGATTGACATGGTTCATTGAGATGTGAGCACAATTGGAGTGTGTTTGAGCAAGTAATGATTTTTGTTCATGGCATGACTCATTACATTATTATCTCTTTTGTAGAATGTAGAAAGAAATTAATTCACATTTTACTTAATAGTAAAGTAGATCCATTAAAAAAAGAATAGGATAGACAACAAAAGGTTGCATGATTTGGTTTTACATAAAGTAAAACCAACAACTAGCTCAAAGATACAATATTAGCGATGAAATAGACCATGTTGTACTAAATGACATTGATGAGTGTAATGAGTGGTTAGTGGAACAAGTGGATGATGATGATGATAATGAAGAGGGGGGAAATGAGTTGGTTTTTGACAACGATCCCACTTTCAATTGGGCAACTTCTTATGAAACTTCAATAATTTATACAAGGAGACAAGCAACCAATAAAAGAAAGCAACCATCAAGTGGTGGTAATGTTATTAGATCTTCCCATGCTTCTAAAAAAGGTTCAGGTAAAACTTCAACCCCAACAAGAAGGGGCAAAAAGAAGATCCAAATTGGGGTTGAAAATGAATTGCATGATAGCTTTGATTATGAGTTTGAAAAATTACTTAACATTGAAAAGAGTTTCTCTAAAGGGGAAGTGGAGGAGGGATATGCCCCATTGGATAATATTGAAGACAATTATGTTGGAATCAAAGAAAGAGTCATATATAATTAGAAATTTAAGACATTTAATTTATGTTTTTTTTTTATTTTAAGTTTTGAACTTGAAATTTGTGGTGTTTTATATGATGTTATTCTTATTTGAATTTCTAGACATAATATTATTATTAGTTATGGTAGTCTCTTTTATTATTTTTTGCTTTACAATTATATTTCTATATTTTTTTAAATTATCTATATGTATATATTGTAATTTTTTTACCGCAATGCTTCCACCATAACCCGTTATGGTTTCTATTATAATTTCATAAAAGATTTTTAGGGTCCTCGGTATTTTCCGTTATTTGATATCAATAACACTAGTTGATTGGATGTGGTGAAGTAGGAGTGGGCAAAAATAATTGGATTGAATTGAACTTTTAAGATCTGTTGTAAATTAAGCTTGAAAAATCTAAGCTGTTTTTAATAAAAACTGAACTAAACCACTTTGTTAGTTTAGTTTTAAATAATGAACTACTAAAATAGCATTTAAATAGGAGTTTAATGCACTGCTGAACTGAATTGTTTTATGGCAGATAAAAAATGAAAGAACAAACAAACATGAAAGTGTTGTTGTGTTTTAGTTGTGCAATATCAAATAACAAAACAAAATAAACAGCATCAAAACATGAAACAAGATAAACAAAATATTTTTATTTTGAAAAGTTCAAGTCACTGACTATGTATATTAGAAATGCAATTCAACTTCGTGAAGAATTATCTTAGCTATTACTTCTTTTTTAAACCTGTTGCTATATACCGAAGTGCAGTGACAACATGAAGAGTTTTAGAGAAAAAAAAAGTCAGATTTGGAAACCTTAAAAGCCTGCAGTATTTGTATTTAGTAGTAGCTTTGAAATGTCTTTTGTATTTTATCTAAAACATGTTATTAGGTGTAATGAAATGGTTTGGGCATAATTCAAATCAATTCAATTAGTTATGAAGTTTAAGAATAAGAAAAGTGTTGATTTGAAACTGAAAAAATAGCATTTTAGAATGCACTTCAGTTTAGAGCAAAAAAACAAGTTCAGTTGGGTTTTAGTTGAAACATTTCAAATAAAGCTCACAGTTTAGAAACAGTTCAGATCAATTTACTCAAAAAAAAATTTCAATTCAGTTTAGTTCCTTAAAACTATTTTTTCAGTTTAATTCAACTATCACACAATTCAATGCAGTTTAATTTTTTTTAATACCCCCTCTGGCCAAGAAAGCTGCCATGTAAACACTCTTGATGATTGTTCTATTGTTAATGTTATATTGCGGAAAATGATGGAAAGCCGATAGACAACTATATAGCAGATAATGTTGCACATAAAAATTATGTAAACTATGAATTTATGACAGTAATGTAACTTTACTCCTAATACATAATTGCCAGCAGTTATTGGTTACGCATAACTGCCATCCTATAATTTGTAATACAGAACTAATTACTGCCAGTTATCTTCTACACATAATCCTAGAGTTTCTAATACATATCTGTTTTATATAGTTAGTTTCTACACAACTGTCATAAGTTCCCCTAACTCAGTTTCTGTGAGGATAGTGCAAATTGCATGTCAGTTATTCCAGAAATTTAAAGGAAAAAAGGTAAAGAGCAAGAAAATGAGTGAAGAAGAACATGGCATACCTTAAGGCCATTGAAGCATCCCGTTAACAGCTCGGCAGGACTCTTTGTACTCTGCGATAAATCATCATGCAATTGAATTGCTCTTCGGACATTACGCATAAGAGACATAAGATCTAAAACAAACATCCTTACGGCCTTCTGCAAACACACATATGTGGAAACCTTCCAGTCAGTCTTAACAACTTCACATGTAAGCAGAAAAATATACCTTAAAATCTTCATCATACCTCTGACATATGGAAATTCACTGTGGCACCCTTTGCCAATGGAACGGAAAGCACTCCATTTAATGGCACAAGGGCATCAGGAGCATACGATCCACCTATCAAAGATGACTAAGAAAACAAGACAAAGTCATTTTCACATATAACATGATAATATGGAAATAGCTCATAGACATGTATAATATAAATCAAAACTAACAAAATCACTGATTTCTTTGTCAGTCCAGTCTTCAAGTTGATTGTCCAAAGAAACCACAAAAACATCACTTTCATCTGCATAAATTAAAAACAAAATGAAAATGAAATGCTTCTTCCAAAAAATTATTAAATGCCTACCACCAATTTCATTATATTCTCTTTCTTTTTCAAAATGTACATTTTAAAGCCTCACCTGACAGTTGAATGTCAACTTTATCTGAATTTTTACTCCAAAATGAATTGCTGAACGTTGGACTATCGTGGGCAATTGTCCCAAAACCTGTATGCACGCATAATTCATTAAAGTTATCTTTCTATGAAAAAGAGAACATAATATAGAAATTGATTATTATAGTTAATCCAAGGCCAGAGACCATTGATTCCATTCACTTCCAGCAAAAATACAGCACGAGGCCTCTTGAATGGGTTAGGACTCAGAACCTCATTCAACTGCAGAAAGACATAATATTAACATCAATCAAACCTATAATATAAGTATGATGTAACATGACTAATGTGGTGAAAACAGAACACCACTGATGATTTCAAAGGACCTTGGATGAGCTGGCAGCTGAAAGGGTGGAAGGAGGAGCAAAACCAAGCAAAACTGGCACAGCAGCGCTGACATCCTGAAGAAACAATGAAGGCTGCTGCAAAAATGGAATTTGTACCACCCAGTGAGATCATCATTATTGATTTAAGCATTGAACAGAATGCAGTAACATCAATCATGAAACTAAGGGGAATATGGAAAAGATGAAAATGAAGAGAATTCAACTTTAAATTCAACAAAAATCAATCTCCACAAAAATGAACAAATGAGAAGATAAAATTATAATATAAGTTATAAGTTATAGAAATACAATTAAAATTGTGTTCTTATAAATATCATTTGGGAAAATTTAGATTGAACTCACTCATACAATATAAATAAGAGAAGATGTTGCAATTCAGTCATCACATATAACGAGAGTTCGTATTCATTCGTCAAGTGTCACTTACCCCGACGTTTCCAACACTAACGACAAGGCCGAAGGCTCGTATTACATGATTTATTCATAAGATTCCAAAATGGATTTTAATTTCTTTTAAAAATTGTTCGCACCTAAATTTTCGAAATCAACTGAAAATCGAAGTTCAATAGAACCGTATTCAAATAAACGACTTATGTTCGCATCGATCAGCGAGTTGAATTGGAAGGTAACATCAAATGCATAAACGAGACAAAGGAGGAATCTGAACCTCGTGGTTTGATGATCTGCCGCGAAGGAATTGATGACTGGAACTATCAACGAAGATGAGTGAACCAGAAGCCTCACCCTGCGATAACACAAACAACCGAATAAAAAACAGAGAAAATCGTTAGATCGAAACCACCATCGAGTGCGTACGATCTCGCCAGATTGAAGAGATTACAGAGAAAGAGAAACTAACCCTGATTTGAGGAGAGAAGAAGGAGACAATGAGGCAGACGCTCCAAATAACGGAAACGCGAAACTCCATCGCAGAGAGAAAGATAGAGAGATCCAGAGGTTCTACTTCAGCAACGTGCTTCTTTGTTTCTTGCAATAATGAAACGACAATTGCACTCAGAAGACAGAGGCTAGTTTGGGCTTTCTTACATCTCTTGGGTTGGGTTCAAATTTCTTTTTCCACCCTTGCTTTTTTCTTGAAGTCCCAATTGTTTCTAGGCAATTGCTTCCTGCACCCAGTTGTGCCTACGGATAAAAATATCCAGACCCAACTATATTCCGGATAAAAATATCCGTAAGTCAAAACAAACTTACGGATAAAAATATCCAGACCCCAAACTCCCTTACGGATAAAAATATCCGCACCTCTCAAAAGTCACTTGCGGATAAA
>Ga0123342_1001187_pt1 | contig 43651 bp, 16 predicted proteins | sample Turbeawhitnodule_FD_89960 | JGI IMG/M metagenome (GOLD analysis project Ga0123342, IMG submission 89960) | Root nodule microbial communities of legume samples collected from Mexico - Turtle bean Mexico white nodule | ecosystem: Host-associated > Plants > Roots > Nodule | place: Mexico: Nepantla...
GACCTTGATCCCCTCAAGACACACACTTCCTTTGGTCCAGCACAACACCACTAAGAATGCTGATCTTGATCCCCTCAAGAACACACAACACTTCTCAGCTATACACACAAAGTTTCTTTCAAAATACAAAGGATTACACTTGTTACAGAGAAGATCTGAAATCAATACAAGAGGAAAATCCTATCTCACACTCTTTGATCAATGCAATCTCTAAGCAATTCTCAACTTTTCAAAAGCTCATTCAGTGAAAAACTCAAATATGTTTTTTTTTGTTTTAAAACAAAGTTTTTGTTTGTTACATAATCTTAACAAACTATTTATTGCATTTAAAGATTGGTCAAAACATTAAAAACTGGAGCGTAAACAGTTAGAAAATCATTTAATGCTCAGTCAAAGCACAAAACAGTTTTCTGTTATGACCCCAAAGCAAACAATCGGTTGTTTCCACGAATCAATCGGTTGTTTTGGTTTGGCAGCAAGTCAATCATCAAAAATAGTTTTCAACCTTTCTAAAAACACCTAAGTATAAAACAATCGGTTGTTTCGACAAAACAACAGGTTGTTTTTCACTTAGTTTGAAAAACACTTTTCGATTAAAAGGTTTGAAATTGCTTATGCTTTGGATTCAATCAAGAGTGGATATATTCAATTAATCTACCCCAGATCCTATCTAAAGACAGCTCAACAAAAGCAAGCACATCCAGCCTTTCATCAACCTTCAAAGGGTTTGGATTCTTCAAAGCTTGAACACACTTGGTTCAACTTAAAGCAGATATTAAAGAGTTCAAGGAAAGAGATAAGCACACAAGCAGATTTATATTGGTTCACTCTTATCCCAAGAGCTACATCCAGTCCTCAGAAACCACTAGGTATTCCACTATGCAATCAATCACAGATTACACACACACACACACACACACACCAAAGAAGTGATCTTGAACCCTTCAAGAACACACACTTCTTTTGGCAACCACACCACAGAACTCAAAACAACCTATGATTTTGCACACACCACAAGTATTCCTGAAATAGAAGAGATAAACAGAAAGGATTACACCTGATCAAAATTAAATCAAAAGATTAAAAAGCAATCCTATTCCACTCTTTTAGAAAACCCAAAAGGTTGGAGTAAATCTTTGAAAACTGAAATCACTTTGCTTAAACTGATTTCTCTAATATGTAGTATGTTCCTTAAGAGCGTAAAACAATCTTTATATACTCCAAAGGTTTGTTAAAAACATTTAAAGCTAGAATCAATTCAGTTTTAAAACATTTAAAGCAGATTTACCAATCTTAACAGAATTTTGTTATGGATTTTAAAAAAAAAATCGGTTGAATTGTCAAAACAATCAATTAAATTGGTTTGACAACAAAGTCAACCAAATTCAAATGGTTTCTAATTCTTTTCAAAACCCACTAAGTGTCAAACAATCAATTGAAACGATAAAACAACATGTTATTTTTCCTCTTCTTTAGAAAACACTCTTTGGCAAAAAGGTTTTGATTTAAATCATATTTGGATTCTAACCAATAGTGGATTATAAATTCAAACTACCCAGAACCAACACACACAAGATACAACTAAGCCTTCAACCAAACTTCATGGATTTGGAGATATCAAAGCCCTTGTTCAACAGTAACTTCATGTAACATTTTAAAAAGATGACTTTAAAATTATCGTGACTTTGAGAGAAAAAATGTTTGCCTATAAGTAAAGCCCATGACTACATACTCCATAAATGAAAATTTGTTGCCAAAAGTTTATGTCAAACTTGCTTAACTTAAGGAAATGTTTTTAGTGTTGTTTAATGACAAATTAAGTATAATGTTATCATATGTAGTTTTAAGGGATAATAAGGGTTTATTAGATAAAGAGTTTGAGAGATGATTTGTTAAACTCAAGTTTAGTATATGACCAATTATATTCTTAAATCAGAGTTTTCAATAAAACACATTCTTCAATGTTAATTCAAATGAAATAGTGAAATGAACAAAAGTGAAGAAAGAAGAGATACAACCCCAAAAAAATATATTGACTTCTATAGACTTAAGGCTATATATCCAATTATTTATAACTTTTCAAGTTCCATTACCATAATTTGTTATAACACGAGTATTCTTCAGTAATCATTCATAGTTTATACCACTTTGAAAGCTTTTCTAAGTTATTACAACTATAATAAGTATTGTTTTACATCTACCCCAAGCTATTACAACCATATGTATTCCTTGAAACAGACAAGCCACCCTTGACTTACACACTAAAAGTTTTTATAAAGAATATTAAAAATAAATGTATTAAAGACAAATATAAGGTATGAGGCCACTAGAGATTTAGATTTACCATCTTAACAAACAAATACATAGATTACTCTCACCAAGACAAAATAACTCTCAATGATATGAATATGAGCAGGGAGATGTTTACAAATAGCTAAAAGGGTTGAAGGAATTTTCTCATAAGAGTTTGCTTAGAATGAACTTTTTGGAATAACAACCACTTTTTTTTTTTTTATTTCTTCTCTTATGTGTGTGTATATGTATATCTATACATACATATGTATATGTTTGGGGGTGTGAGTGTGTATGTATGTATATATATATATGTGTACATATATGTGTATTAATCTTCAAAAAGCAATTGTTATCTCAACAATATTCTTTTTGAAGATAGTTATTGTAACTTAAGTTTTTCCTTGTTCTTCTTCCCATTTATTCATTTGTCCCTTGTTTAGTTAAGGTGAACATTTAATAAAAATCATAAATTAAATGTTTGGCTTGGAGTCGATGATAAACATTTAATACTTTGTTTCTTTTCAAACAAATTATGTTGCTTATTAGTCATAGGTAGTGCAATTTCTTCTACTTTCAACTTTTGTTACTTCACTTTTATAATGGAGAGAATAAGTAGCATTAACACTCTTTTGTGTGTATTTCTCTTAGAATGTGCCTTTTGATGTAGAGAGTTTGATAGATCTTTTAAATTTCAGTGTTTGGACACGAATATTCTTAGAGATGTACTTTTCCTTTTTAAAGACATTCCATATTTAAAAGAAGACAAATCAAATGTATTAATGTGTTCATAGACAGTAAATGAGGCACAACACAAAAGATTATTCGTATGCTTTATTAAGTACCTAAGGCCCGCAAACATTGTTGTATGAACATAGAAACACTATTTTAGCCCAATCCAAATAATAAAAATATTCGAAAAACAATATAAAATGGAAAAAAACATAGTTGTTCGAGTGAAAAAAATAAACACTTAGTCTCTATGTTTGATGTTGTAAAACAATATACTTTAGAATCTTCAATTGTGTATCAATCTTCAATTGTATCTTCATCTTTGCATTCAATGTTTTATTTGGTGAAATTTATTGTAAGATAAAAAAAAATTAGTAAGAAATTACAATAATATTTATGAGATTCAAATTGAGTGTTTTGAAACATAATAGAGAAATCATTGTTAGAAAAAAATCACATAACTAAAAATATAAAAATAAAATAAAAAATATAAACAACTAAAAAAAAATATAAATAGATGTAGATGGGATAAGTTGATATTTTTTGCAAATAGTTTGTTAGATTAATAAATTAAAGTTTAATTATTCAAGTCTACCCTTAACAATTGACAAAAACCAACGTTGCTGACCCACAGTCACACCATTCTTTGGTGCTCCTATTTTTTCAAATTTGAAATGTAATAATTTAATATATATTAATTTTCAAATGTTATATACATATCCATTTAATTAATGGTGGAATGAGAAAGCTGAGTGCAAGACATTTCGGAAGTGGCTGCAGTGCAATGACTGAATCCACCATCCAGAATCTTTTCTCTAAGACGGTTCTTAACGCGTAGGGTTCTACTCTCTGGCGCCAAGAAACTTCCGTTTCCTTAACACCAACTCTCTCTCAGGACATTCCTTCTTTTTACTATAAGTCTTTGCTTTTGGTCAACTTTTTACCATTTATTACACACTTTCTGCACACGGGAAAAAGTTGTCGCAATCAGTAACATTTCATGGTCAACAAAGCCAAAAGCCGTCCTTTTTTAGCTTGGATCCTGCAAGAAGCAAGTATCCTTTTCTTGAATCATTATTTGGAGCCCCAGTTTGTGTTTTCACTTGGAGGGTGATTTTGATGCTTCAACACCTACCCAAGATTTTGTTTTTGTTTGAGTTGTTTTCTGATTGATGCATGTGGTGGGGTTTGGCTGGACTTGATCCGATTCGATAAAAGTTTGAAGCTTTGAAGAGGGGCAAGTATTTTTTGGATTTGCTTTTGGGCTTTTTGTTTGATCTTGAAGTTTTGTTTTTTGCTACAACTCTTGGTTGGTGTTGGGGGATTCACCTCTGTAAAGTACCGAGTGGGGTTCTGAGGAAGAATTGAAATCGTTTGGAGGTGGATTATGAAAAGAAGGTTATTTTTTTCTTGGGAGTGTTTGTCGGTGATGAAGGGATTGGAGGGGGTTTAGTCCTTTGGGGAAATGAAAAGCATATCAAACGCTTGGAATGGGAATTCTAAAACATATGGTTAACAAAAGCTTAGGTGGTTTTTTGGTTCTTCTTCTTGTATCAGCAGTCAGCCCTTTGGAGAAGAAGGAAACCGAAGATGATTTTGTTAGGGAGTTACTTGATCCAGCATCTGGGTTATTCAATGAACACACGGTAAGGCTCCTTGTGTTTGGATTTTGTAGGTTTCTTTTAAATATTTGGTTTGTTTCTTGTTCAAATACTAAGAATCCAAAAGGTGATCAACTGATCGTAGTATTGGAGCTCAGAAATTTTGGTTTCTTACCCTGAGTGAGGTGTTTGCCTTTTCTTTAAGGGTTGGGGTGAATGCCGTGTTTCACTTTCTCATTCTTATCTTGACTGTCTTAGACTGACATTTCTTCATTTGGCAATCCCAATCCCAATAATGTTGTAAGCTGTGTTTTTTGTGCTTTTGCTGCCTAATTCTTAACTCCTAAGCAAGTGGTAGTCTATGGTTAATCTGAAATATATTTTGGCTTCTCATAGAGATAGCTAACATAAAAGTAACAAATCTTGCAATGCTTGAGGTAGCTAAGATGGTTACCTAAATCCGAGATTCCCTCAAGCTCTGGTCAAAATTGGTCTTAGTCCTTATACTTTAAAGTTGTTGATATTGGTCTTTGTACTTTTATAATTGGAATCATCGTTTTGGGACTATTGGAAAATTTGACAGAAAATGAAGGGACCTGAAACGCATTTTTTCTTAATAGTATGATGCTCTGAATGATATTTGAGCCTAGGGCCAGAAGAAGTCAACTTTTTGTGTGGACTGCGAAGATAAAAACTGTTAGTCCGTCAGTGATACTGATTGCATAGAGACATCTCATTTAGATTAAATGCAAGTATGTCCTTCCTTTACTGCCCATTTGGCTAAGTCTTATTAGTCAAATTTTATTATTATCTTTTGCATAACTCTTTTCGTGTGGAAAAGTGGTTAGAGAAGACATTGGGGTCTTACATTGAACAGTGAACTATGCATCCTCTTGTTTTGCATTTTCTTCCTGCGACCATAGATTAAAATGTTTCATTCTGAACCGGAGATCTTACATTTTTGCAAAGTTTTAGTTTTAGTATGTTTTATGATTCCCTTAGTATATAAATACTAATTCTGAGAGATAATCATCTACTAAAGATTGTTTTACGCATGCTGTGTTTACATGAGAAACACACAAACTTGATCAAGAACAATTATAGAATGTATAAATGCATCTATGCTTCTACCTCAACCAGCTTGCTCTGAAATTCTATTACCCTTCACATGATAGCTTGAGCATTCCTTCCAAGTTATGTTTCTAAATTTTCTTTTGTAATTGTTGTTTATTGTCATCTGACTCTAAATTACAGGGACTTGATTGTTTTATGATTATTTATTAGACTTGGGAAACATAGAACGGATTACATTATGTTTTCATGATTGCTAAGAATAAATGGATACACTCTAAAAGTTGTTAAGTTTCATGACTGCAGGCAAAGTTCTTATGGAAATATTGCAGGGAAGATTTATTTCATTTAATGAAAGATGTTGGGAATCATGATTTGTGTCTTTCAAAGGAATTATCTGGCATCACCAATATAATCAGTTCAGAGATTCAACCATTAGCACGAGAAGACACCAAAAAATTTATCAATGCTTACTGTTCTAAATTCAAGGAGAACATTCTTCACTGTTTGAGAAAAGATAATTTTCCAATACCTGTTTCAAGAAATGAGGATGGGCATGTTACTTATATGGGACCACTTTTTTCCCGATCCAGTGCTCCTACAAGAAATTTTGGTCGTAGTTTGCTTCAGCACATATCAGAACCACCTAGTCCAGGCCCTGCACCCAGTTCAGCACCATCTTCTGAACCCAGTCCAGCACCATCATCTGAACCCATACCAGTACCATCATCTCATGCTCCAGTACCTCATCATCTTCCTGAACCACTGCAACCTTCTTTCGCACCAACACCTTTTTTTCCAAAATGGACACCAGCAGCTTCAGATATTTCTGCTCCTCCATCTTCGGAAATTGACAAACAGGAAGATGGTCACAGTAATAAAAAAACAGTTGTTCTTGCGGTAGTTATAACTGCATTGGTGACATTTGTAGCTGCAGCACTGCTCTTTTTATGCTGGAGTCGGTATCGGAAGACTGGTCATGTTAGACTAAATGATGATAGGCCTCTTCTCAGCTTGAGCATGAGTGACTACTCTGTTGGTATGTATCATGTTACCTTTTATATTGTACCCTGTTATAATATGTTGTACTACTCTTGACAAAGTGGACTTATCCTACAGGTCCTTCCAGTTTTTCTTTTGGGAATTCAATAAAAGGGGAGAAACTTGGGTTTCAGTCATCTAGTAATAGTTTAGTAGACGATAAGAAGTACTCGGTGCAAGAAAGTCAATCAATAGGAGCTCTTAATGCTGCTACAGGATCACCATTTGAACTGAAACCTCCTCCCGGGAGGGTGGGAATCATTCCTTCTGGAATGCCTCCCTTAAAACCTCCTCCAGGCAGGTTAAACCCTCCTCCAGGTAGGTTAAACCCTCTTCCTCCTGAGCCACCTTCATTTAGGCCGTCGGATGCTGCTGCTCCTCCGGTGTCTACTACTACTGTTGCTGCAGTTCCTCCTCCTACCCCTCAAAAGTTTGCTATTAGTAGCATTCCACCACGCCAACCACCAATGGGTGCCAAACCTAGCCCGCCTCTACCACCACCGCCAGCACTAGCTGGTTCCAGACCAGGTTATCCTCCACCCCCTCCAGCACTAGCTGTTTCCAGACCTGGTCCTCCTCCTCCACCACCCCCTGCAGCCCCAGCTGGTATCAGACCTGGTCCTCCTCCACCACCACCCCCAGCACCAGGTGGTGCCAAACCTGGTCCCCGCCCACCACCACCTCCTGTGAATGGTGTAGCTCCTCCTCGACCTCCTCCATTTGGCTCAAAGGCACCACGGCCTTTAGCTAGTGGATCAAAAGCTACAGTTGCAAGTGAAGCTGATGCTCCCAAAGCCAAGCTAAAGCCCTTTTTCTGGGATAAGGTTCAAGCAAACCCAGATCAATCGATGGTTTGGAATCAAATCAAATCAGGATCATTCCAGTAAGGAATAAATACCAAGCCTCTTTTGTTTATCAAAGATAATTTATCATTAATGTGCTCAAATGACAAACATTTTACAGGTTTAATGAAGAAATGATAGAGACACTTTTTGGCTATAATGCTGTTGATAAGAACAATGGTCAAAGACAGAAAGAGTCTTCCTCTCAAGATCCTTCACCTCAGTTTGTCCAGATCATTGACAAAAAGAAAGCCCAAAATTTATTGATTCTGTTGCGAGCATTGAATGTGACAATGGAAGAAGTTCGTGATGCACTTTATGAAGGTGCTTTCTTGTTCCTTCAATTTCCTCTGAAATTGCTTATAACTGTATGCTTAATAGTAAGGACATACATATTTGTGCACCCGTAGACTTGATATGGATTCTTTCAAACTGGTGCCATGTCCTTACTCTTGAGGAGGATAGATTGCTATATTGTTGATAGGTTTGAATATTGTTCTAAAATTATTTGATTATGATAATGTTGTGTACTAGGGAAGATAGATTGAGGTAGTCCTGCCTATGCTTAAGATATTTTTTACTGAACTGAACAAATGGATTAATGCCTTTGAACCTTTTGTCATAAATCATGATACTTCAATATGTGGCACGTGATACATATCTGTATCTGATACTCTAGGATGCTTTACTGATACTTATTGATGAAGTATACAATCTATGAAGCACTAATACTTTTATGATGACAATAATTTATAATTTTTTTATTTTGACAATGTCTAAGAAATGTGATTTTAATTTGGACACAATTGCATTTATATGTTTATTAATTTTTTAAGAATTATTTTTATACATTTTTAAACACGTATATGTCATATAATTGTATCCTATTATTTTCAAAAATAAATGTATTGCCATATTGGATATGCGTTGTTCCTGATACACATATTATATCGTATTTGTAGAATTCTTTCTAAAAGAAAAATTGTTTGGTTGTATTGTTCCGCACTTAAATGAAACACTTTGCAACTTCATTTTGGCTGATCAGGACATGAGCTACCCTCGGAATTCCTTCAAACTTTGCTAAAGATGGCACCAACATCAGATGAAGAGCTTAAGCTTAGACTCTTTGGTGGTGATCTATCTCAACTTGGTCCTGCTGACAGTTTCCTCAAAGCCCTGGTTGACATTCCATTTGCATTCAAGAGAATGGAAGCTCTGCTTTTCATGGGCTCATTTAAAGAGGAGCTTGGAACTACTATGGAGTCTTTTTCCATTTTGGAGGTATACATCATGCATGCAGTTGCTTTGCTTATGCTCTTTCTATCACATGGATCATGATGATTTGAATTTTTAGTTGCACTGATGCCAACTGAGATTGTATAATTACCTGAGTATATGCTATATCATCCTAATATTGCTACTGCCAATCATAGGACATCAATGGTATCATAGAAAAACTGGTAAAAACATGGCTGAGTATGTTGTTTGTTGCATAAGTAATGCCAAATTAAGGCTTTAATTAATATGCAGAGTTTTGATTTAATTCCAAATTTAATTGTATTTAGATTTTGGTATCATTAAAAGTTTTGGTTTTAATACCAAAATTATTTGATTATGGTGGAATATTATTTTCATCTGTCATTTTGCATGCATATCCATGTGAAGGAATATACCTTGTAATACTAGTAAATTTATGATGTATGTGAAATTGTGAGTTTGATTGCAGTTTGTGATCTGTTAATCTTAAAAATGCTATCGAACGTTGCTTGGTTAGTTTAGTTTTATGGTATGTTAATTAATTTGAAACCATACACAAACAAACACGACAATGTTCTGTAATTGATATCCTATCATTGTAATTTCTTTGGTTTTGGAATCTCTGTGCTCATTTTTGTTTACTTTATTATCACCCTGTGACGTTGAAGAAATAATCTTATTTTTCTTGCAATTGTATCTGATATGTCAGGATGCTTGTAAGCAACTAAGAAGTAGCCGGCTGTTCCTGAAACTTCTTGAAGCTGTTCTCAAAACTGGCAACCGAATGAATGATGGAACTTTCCGCGGTGGTGCTCAAGCATTTAAACTTGATACACTTTTGAAATTATCTGATGTAAAAGGAACAGACGGGAAGACTACACTCTTACACTTTGTTGTTCTAGAGATTATCCGCTCTGAGGGCATAAAAGCTGTCAGAAAGTCCAAAGATAGCCAGAGTTTATCCAGTATTAAATCGGATGACCTTCAGGATAGTATTCAAGAAACAGAAGATCACTACCATGAGATCGGCCTTCAGGTGGTTTCACGCTTGAGCAGTGAACTTGAGAATGTAAAAAAAGCAGCAGCTATAGATGCTGACAACTTAACAGGAACCACTGCCAAACTTGGGCATGGTCTCATAAAAACACAAGACTTGATAAACAAAAACATGAAGAATGTGGAGGAAGACCGGGGCTTTTGTGAGACAGTGAAAAGTTTTGTACAGAATGCCGAGGCTGATGTTAAGAAACTGCTGGAAGAGGAGAAGAAGATCATGGCTTTGGTGAAGAACACTGGTGATTACTTTCATGGGAATGCTGGGAAGAATGAAGGCATAAGGCTGTTCATAGTAGTACGGGACTTCTTACTAATGCTGGATAAGATATGCAAGGAGTTGATAGACACACAGAAGAAGCAAACAAAAACACCAAAACAAGAGAATCCTCGAGGACCAGCTTCCTCTGAGACACGTCCACCACCTGATCTTCGTCAGCGGCTCTTTCCAGCAATTGCTGAAAGGAGGATGGATGACATTAGCTCAGATGATGAGAGTCCATAGTTCAAGTTGAAAGTGGTATTGAATCTGTTCCCTTACTAACATATCCTTGTATAGCTTAGCACAATTGAAGACTTGCATATTGTTTGGCATGGCTTTTCTAGATGTTAAAATCTATTTTAATGATAAAAGCTATTCTGATTTTAAGAGATTTAATTAAAAGTTAAACTTGCTTGATAATTTTGTCAACTTGTAGATTAAAAAGTTGAAGGAGATGTTCTTTTTGTCATTGGAATTTAGTATAGGTGAGGAAGAAGAGAAACACAAAATTAGTTTATTCTACTACTTTCAAATTGTCTTTTGAAGGAATGAAAAATATTTGTATTGTCAATATAAATGTTTTTTGTACTATCATTCAACCACAAACTATTATGCATAATAAGTTTGTTTACTTTAGAGGAGTACTGAAAACACACTCTTTCTAGCACATCTCCCGAAGTTACAATTCATTGAGAACTACAAAATCATGGAAGAGAATCATGAAATAGTATGTGGAACCCACAAATTTGTGATTTTCAATAGACTTCAATGTATGTATGTTTATTGAAGTCTCTATAAGGAGAAGCTCCTATTATGATTTAGGCGTTCTGTAGAATTCAGTTTGGCATTGCTTCAACTTTAAGAGAAGTCCCAAATAATATCCAAATTTATTATGTAACGATCATTGATATTTGAATTTGAACTGATGGTTCTTTTGGCTTACTTTTGCAGAGGGATAATTGCATTTGTTTTTCATGAATGATGGAAATGGCATGTATTTTTACGCTTCTCAAACTAAATGCCATATGTACAGACCTGGCTGGAGCTGTTATGAAGCAATGCACTTGCTTCCTATCACCATTGTTGAGCCCCCCATTGGGAATTAGCTTCATAGTTTGAGATAGCCATTTCTGGAACTGAAGTTGTGTAGGGTCTTGATTTTTTGTTCTTCATGATTCTTTATTGAATTTAATATGTCAGTGCATTTATTTATTGAAAGGGGCAGCAGGATGTAGCATATTACTTTTCTTTAAGGAACTTAGAATTGCATTATTTTTTAACTCGTGATTTAACACCAAGATTGTATGATAATGTAAAAGCAGCAAATGTAGTTCTCATTATTGGTTTTGTAAGCTGAAATCATATTAGTAGACTTAAGCTATGGGTTGGCGTGTGGGTTTGATTCACATCAGAATGATCTTGTGACTGGTCTAGGATAGTATCATTAAGCACTTGACAATAAATTAAATTTAATTATGATCCAATGCTAATGCAAGCATTATGGGCCCACATCGGTTAAAATGTTAACCAAGCATGAATCGTTGTGCTCCACTCGTCCATTAGATGATGATGAGAGTACCTCTATTGTGGGACTAATGATTAATACACAACACTTTTATTTTATAGTGGTCGCCTGTTTTATTTATATTTATATATTTTATATATTTAATAAATTTATCATTTATTCGATCATCTATTTATATAATTGAATTGTTTCAACATTTACCCCTAAACTCAAATGTGCATTATTTGGCATGGTGTTAAACAGAATGTTCATTTGATAAACACTTCGGAGGCTGCTTCTTCCTCCACCTTTACCTTGTGTCACCCTCATAAGTTTTTTTATTCCAAAAATACTTTTTTTTTAATATTTTGGATTACATAATTTGGAAGTCTTTTTCTAGATCCAGAATTAACTTTCGGATTATGTAATCCGGAAGCCTTTTGTGATTATCTTCCATAATCTGAAAGTCTTTCTATACATAAGATTAATTCAGAAGTCTTTTTTTTCCCAAATATATGATTAGCTTCTGGATTACATAATTCAGAATTTTTTTTTAAATAATAGATTTATATATGGTGGTGGCAGAAAAAAGATAAAACAGTATTTTCACATTTAGTATGCGGTGACACAAGAAGATATGGAGGTGTAGGAAGAAAGAGTCCACTTCGTTTCAAATAGATCTTGATCTGTAGCACGACACCATTGGTTCTAAAGGTTTAATATTACCTTACTTTGATATTGAGATGGCCTTTTAGATGGAATGGTTCTGCAGATGGTACTTTCTCCTCAAAAATACATATAATTTTGAAATGAACAGGTGAGGGTCTACTCTAAAAAGGGGTGTGAATTAACGCAATAGAAATATTATGTGGTACATGAGTTATGTGTAAATCTTATGTGTAAATCCTAAAGAAATCATATTTGAGAAATTCAATTTTAATTAACAAATAATTATACTGAAATCGTAGATGTGAAAAACGATTTTAGAAAATGTTGTATAAATGATTTAGAAAACTTGTTATTTATTTTAAATGATGGAATAATTTAAGAATGATTTAGTTATGTTATTTTAACTGGAAAAAAATTGTATAAAAATCAATAATAACATTAAAAATAAACCAGAAATTAAGATTTTACTACCATTATTAATTTTTATACATTTTTTTCAATTATGTAAAACTTTTTCTATTCTTTAAGTAGCATATATTCTCTTTAGCGTTTGTTTATGGATTTGATGTTATCGTTTTTCTCTTGTGTTTAGAGTTTCTTGTATATTTTGTATAATTTTTATTTGCATCTAACACTTTGTTATAATATCGCCTAGTCTTTGTGTTCATGCTCATTTTGTTGTAAACTTTGTCTAGTCTTTATGTATTTGTATCTAACATTTCTTCTAAAGATTCCATCTAAGCTTATTGTGTGTCTAGTCTTCTTTTAGACATAGTCTATTCTTTTTTGTATGTGTAACTTTTTTTTGTTAAACTCCGTCTGATTGTTTAGTTTAATAGAGTTATATAATCCATTGGACACTAAGTAGCATTGTTAGACATACCAAACACATGAAATTATTTGATGTTATCAAAATCACGAGTGCCTTTAGCAAGACTCTCGTATTTAAATTTGTATCTAATTATATGAATTATTGTCTATGCTTTAACAAATTTCCTTTTAAATTCACCTAATACTTCAAATGGTTTAATATAAGTTTGGAGCAAATTAATTCCTTCTTTGGTCTACTGGTTGGGTATGAAGCCAGGATCAATTGGGTTGGACTAACTAGACATCATGTTTAGTGAGTGGGCTTAATCATTGTGTCCCCTTTATAATTTCTATTTAAAGAGATCATTGTACTTGTAATTGGTGTGCAACAGGACAAAATGAAAACCTAATAGTTGTCCGTGTGGATGTAGGTTGCAGTTGGCGACCGAACCACATTAAATCTTGTGTCGTTTATTTTTCTACAGTTGATTTATGATAATGTGTATTGTTTTCGCATGCGTTTTTTTTCATCACTACTTTCTTATTTGGTGTATTTATAATAATTGGTTGACTACAAATGATAACCTAAGTATGGTCATTGTTCCTTGTTGTCATCTTTACCGTGTTACTATTATGCTCAACACTTGTTCTTTGAATGCACATTTTCTAAATATCTTTCCAACCTGACTTTCTAACTTTTGTGCAGTGCCATTTTTATATAACTCTTTCATTTTCCATTTCTGGCAAATATCACAACATGCTCAAGTTAAGATTGTAATACATGCCTCTTTCTTTAGTGTCATGAAAGTTGGTTTCAATACTTCTACTATTCCTTGAGATCTTTTCATTAGATGGATGAATTGTTTTATAAATAGTAATACTATGTGTATTCATTTTTTTTTAGAAAGAGAATCAATTTATTGATAAACTTGTTGAGTTTTAACATCAGATCTCGCAGTTGCATTTGGTGTGATAATGTTTCTAACTTCATCTATCTTAAAATCTTAAGCTTTTCAGAGATAAATATGATTTACCCTTTTATAGAATTAGGGATTAGTACTTTTTTTCTCTATCTTTTATGATATACTCTAATTAACTTTTCTATAATATTTTTTACCATTTTATATTTTTCTCTATTTTTTATTTAATAATTAAGGTGTTTAACACATGTTGATGTAAGTTTTATCCATAAATTATAGAATAAATAAAGCTTGACGTATATGTAGAAACAATTATTTTAGTTAAAAAAAAAATTAGTAGTTGAAAAATATGGTACATTTTAATTTGTTCTTACATTTCGTTTTTGGATTTTGATATTAAAAAATATAATATTTCTCACTATGGTAAGTAACATATTTAATGATAATATAATATGTATTATGGAGTTGGAGTTAAATGCAGTTTATTATTCTTTCCTTAACCTATCAAAATATTTTTTTGGGATAAAATTGTGACAAAGACACTAGACTTTAAAGCGGATAACATCTTATATGCAATCATTTTAATCTTAATGATGTTATCTCAATATTTTTGTGATCATTGTTTGTAAGAACTTGTCTGCAGTGCATTGTACAAGTCTTTTCGAAAATAACAAGAAATTAGTTAATAATACCGAGGATCTTAGAACTAGAAAAGAAGTTCCTAAGAGCCAAAATAAACTCAGGATTGCAGAAGTAGAATAAAGTAAAAGAAAGAAAGAAGTAGAAGAAGGAAGAAAATTAAGTGAAGGGTGTGTTATTTCGAAGTGCATAAACTCCTATTTATACAATGTGAGAATGTAAGATTCTCCGTAGTGAGTGGTATTTCTCCTCGAGGTCAAGGAAGATGCAGAGAAGAATGTGGAACCTCTTCTTACCTTCGAGTTGCTTTGTTGAGAAGAAAGTGAAGCCAAACTGTCTGAGTCTTGCGGAGGAGACCCATTCCCAGGTAAGAACATGACTTGCGGAGGAGGAGATCTACTGGAACAACAATCTCACACTTGAGATTTCTACAACGTTCTAAGATTTTCTGTAACATTCTTCAACAACTTCTTCGTCAAATTTCTTTTGCAATATTCTTTGTTTTACAATAATCAACTCTATTATACTATCTTAGCATATTTGAGGTCACAACAATATATCTTTTTTTATCATATATTTCTAGATTAGGAATGACAAATAAACTCGTCCACGTAGGTATTGTTTGAACTTGTCTTGATTTTGATGGGAAATCCCTATAGTGACTAAATACGAATGTGAGAATGAATATTATTGTATTGGCCAGGAGTGTTCGGGACCTCGGTCCAAGAGTTTGGGTATGGTCAACTCGGTTGTGCGAGTTACGCCTAGCTTGACCTAGGTCGGGTATGGGCCCAATAGTGTGTTACGAGGTCAGTCCAGGTTTTCTAGTACGTTTACGTGGAAAAAATAATTAAAAATTAAAGAAGAAATAATTGAATTGTTTGAGGTATACAGGAATAACTAAATTGGTTGAAGTATATTATTAAATGTAAGTAAAAGCACTTAAGAATGTTGGTACCCGAAAGTAACATGTAAACAAATTATTGTTCAATGATATTATTGTTGAATATTATATTCTAGATGTTGAGATTATATTCTCATTGATAAAAATTGTGGAAGGAGTGTCTATAAAAGGGGCTTGAGACCCTAGGTAGAGGTATGCTTTTTCTGAATACTTTAGACTGAAACAGATTTATAATTTGAATGTTTTCAATGACTTGGTTGTCAGAGTGTGATCAACAGGTGGAGTTCCATTTGTCCCAATGGAGCAGCATTTCGGAGCACCAAGTGGAGACTAGTCAAAGCGGAGCTCAACTCGGAGACCGACCGAAGTCAACAAGCGAGAACAATTACATTCCTGCTCTATCCTCATTTTAAATTACTAAATTACTTTTAGTTTATTAGGTAACATTTCGCCATTCTTTTTGGTCTTTTGGTGTCGTTTCATTTGTTTCATTTGAAGAATCTTTCTTTTTTTTACACAAATTTTTCTCTTAAACGAAATTCATTCAATATCTACCAAGTTCACTCAAATCCCAAGGTATTTTTTCTCTTATCATAATCTTGATTACACTTTTTTTTCCTTTGTGTACTTTTGCTCAACATACACCTCAATTTTATTGAATTAAATCATTTATAGAGTATACATTTGATCATTTATGCTCATTTTTAATATTTTTATTGTTGTTAATATAAAAATGTTTGAGTATCTTCCAAGTTTACTAAAATATTTGAGGTGCTTGTTAGGTCTTTTGAGGGAGATTCATAAGGGAGATTTGATACCAATTAGTCACAAACAAACTCATATAAGAGACTACAACATCACCTCCTACCCAAGATTATAAGTTATTTTCCCTCAAATATTTGAGATATTTTCCCAGTCCCATTAACAAAGCTACTAATTTTTGTTATTGTCATAAAATTTTAATTATGGGTAATTGTTTAGTCCTTTATAATTACTTGACGTTTATGCAATTAAGAAAACAAAATGTGTGCCTTTATGGTTAATTTTTTTTATAATATCATGTTCTTTTGCAGTGTTATTTTTTTTAAAAATTATTTAATTAATATTTGAGATAATGTATGGATATATCTACTATCGAATGAAGATAACACAAATTTCATACTCAACAAGAATGAAAATAAGTATATATTTTTTCTTTAAAGATAAAAACCAATATAATCAAAACTAACTCAGATTCTGTTCTGATCTAGATGTATAGTAAACTTATTTTTAAGTTTTATTTGCCATTTGGTTTAGGTTAATTCACCGTGTCATTGAATGATGACTATTCATCATAGGTTTAGCCAAATTCATTACATTTTTGGGTCCTTTAAACCTAAAATAGCTCTCATATGTGTTTAATTTTACGGCAATTGCTTCCTGCACTCAATGATTTTGAACCTGCACATCATTCAAGAATTGGAAATTTGGAATTGAAAAAAACATTCCGAAAAAAGAAATGCTGAAAAGATTTTTACATTCCAAAAATAAAATTATAGAAAAAATTCAAAAATATATTCTGAAAAAAATATTCAGAAAACAAAAAAATAATCAGAAAAGTGTTTTCAAAGTACCAATCCATAAATATATTCCAAAAATTTAAATTAAAAAATGTATTATAGAAATCCAAATTCATAACATAATACATTTTGTCTTGTATCCCTACTTTTATTTAAAAACTAAAAGGGAAATTTTTATCATCTCAGAAAAGACATTGGGTGTAGGTTAAAAAATATTGGGTGCATAACAATTGCATAATTTTGTTTTACATCCTTTATTAAATAGGTGGATTGGACTTAAATATCTACTTTCAATTAAAAAAAAGTTCTTTATTCCTATATTTCCATGATAGTTCCTTACATAATATTTTGTCCATAAAACTTTAGATTAAGTGATAAAAAATTCTGAATATTATATTTTGAATTATATAATATAAAATTATTATTTTAATATATTTATAATTATATAATTTAATACGATCTAAAAATTTATTTTAAATTACATAAATATACAGATGATTACACCGAAATTATTTTTTTCACTTTTAAATTAGTTATTCTGAAATTGATTTTTTTCCATTCTAAGTTGGTCACCTTACAAGTGTGATTTTATAAGCTATAAGAAAATCATACATGAACACATTGGATGAATCATTTACCACACTTTTATAGCAGCCAATTTTTAGCACAGCATTCTTGAAACCCTTTCCTACAAAATTGTCAGTCTAAATTTTCTATTGATCAAGTCTATGGTTTGTCCATTTATTATGTTTTTAAAATATATTATTTTGATATATTAATTTTTTTTAAATATTTTAAAACATCAAATTCAGTATATTTCGAAGGGAAGTCCGATAGAGAATTCAACTTCCAACATTTCAATTGACACGGTTTCTATATCTTCACATTTCTATTAGTCGCAATGGCTAATAAGAAAAGATGATCAACTAATTTAATTTTTTTTTAAACTGAAATAAGATATCTTTTTAAAGATAAAGTGAAAGTTAATAAAATGATTTTTCAATCTGTCAATTTTAAAAAAAAATAATGATAATGGCATCCATTAATATTATGTAATTTTATTATCACATGTAATTTTATTATCACTGTTTAAACGATAATTAATATGATTGGTTGAGATTCAATGATTTTTCTTGTTGTCTTATGGAAGTTATCCATTAAAAAAAATTTCTACCTTTTTGTTTTTTATTTATTTATTTTTTAATTTAAATTCTGAATGCTTAGGCTATTTTTAGGAGGGTTTTTTTTTCTCACATAAATTTTGTCTAATCTCCTTTTTATTTTTTTATTTTTTTTTCATGAGAAGTATTAATTTTAAAAGAAAATGATGTAATAAAAATATATAGAGAAAAATGGGATGGAAGTAAAGATGTAAAATATTTTCATTCTAGTGACCGTACATTTGAACTAAAGATCACAAACCATACATTATTAATGAAAGCACACGTGTATTGCAGTGGTAAGTGAGTTGTGGAACCATATGAACAATGTAATTTTTAATAGGGGTGTGACTGACGTTTCAGAAGTTTTTGCCTTTGTTCAATTAAAGGATTGGTCGTGAGTCACTGTCAAGTCTCATGCTACGCTTTTCTTCTTTTTTGATTGGTGTCTTGACTTTCTGGTCTGTACGAGGATGATTTGTTGATGTTTTTTTTCAGGGGTTTGTTCTTTTAGATGGGATCTCAGAGTCTAATTAGGTGAGTTGACTTGAGTTTTTTTGTATACAAGTTGAACCATCCCTAAAATGGTTTACATTTATTGATTCCTTATTGTCGATAAAAAAAAATGAAAACACATGTTTTCATGAAAAACAGGAAATGATAAGAAAAAGCAATACTGAGCCAAGTATTTGACTGTAAAGATAAAATAATGCATTATCTTTTGGAGTTGTTAAGAAAACATGCAACACAAGCATCATAAAATATCACAAAAGATCCACATAATTGTAATCCAGATGCAAGGGTTATGTTGATGAACATTGTTTCCGAACATGTTATTGAACAAGTTTACATAAAAAAAATAGTTTCAGATTAGTCAATGAAAAAGAAAAAAATTTGGATTGTATTGTATTATTTAAATCTTTTATACAGTACCAAAATTTTAAATTTTAAATTGTAGAATGCAATTTACAAACTTCTATATTGCTCAATTTAAAATAAAGATATTTTTAAAATTTGCATATTCTATAAGAGTACAGAAAAAAAATGGATAGAGGAAGAAAAAGCCTATAATCCATAGTCATGGTTGAATTGAGCTTTTAAATTGGATTGATGTTGTTTTTTTCTCTCTGTACCCATAAACAAAAACAAGGCAATTACTTCCGACACCTTATCACATTCGATTTTTATATGTGAAATAATATAAATGTCCTTAAATTTTTTATGTGAAATAATAAAAATGTTCTCAAATAAAAAGTGAATATGATTAAAAATGCATTCCAGATTTTTTTTTTCAAAATATATTTTTAGGTTTTTTTTTCATAAGACATTTTTTACATTTTAAAATTATTTTTTAAAATGGAATTTTGATTTTTGAATTCTATTTCGGATTTTAATTTTTGTAACCTAATAATCTATTTCAAATTTAAAAAAAAATGTATTTTTTCTAATTTCAGATTTTCATCTCTGGAATGAAGATCATTTTAAAAATAGGGTGTAATTTAGAAAAGGTTGAGTACAGATAGAATTTTCCAAAAACAAATCTTTGATTTTGTTTTAGACAACGGCTTATTGCCATCTACCACATCTTTTTTCAATTCGAAATTATTTTTCTAAAATAGAATTTTGATTTTTTTCAAATTCTATTTCGAATTTTAATTTTTGGAACCCAATAATCCATTTTAAATTTACGCAGAAAATGTATTTTTTTCAATTCCAGATTTTCATTTTTGGAATGAAGATCATTTTAAAATTTTAAAATGTGTAGGGTGTAACTTAGAAAAGGTTGAGTGCAGATAGAATTTGCCCAAAATAAAATTCTTTGATTTCTTGTAGACAATGGCTTATTGCCATTTATTTACTACATCTTTTTTCAATATTAAGACAAAAGTGAGTTTTTAAAAGTTTTATATATGTAATTACCAAATGAGGGAAATAAGTGATTGATTATGTAAAAGAAGAGCCAAAGAGCGAAATAAATATAGAAACCATCTCATTTTAAAATCAGGGATTCAAAATTATACTATTTTATGTGTTTCCATTTTTTTTTATCATAATAATAAAATTTAAAAATTAGATATTATAATAATTACTAAAAAAAGTTATTATAAAATAGTAATTATAGAATAAATATTTTTATTAATTTTTATAATATTAGAATTACATAGTACTTAAAAATGGTTATTATTTATTATATGTAATTATTTTTTAAATAATGAAATCAATAAAATAGAATAAAAAATATTTTTAAAAAATTACAAAGAGAACTTCTCTTTATTATAAATTATAGATTATAAATGATAACAATTAAGAAAGGGTATTCATTCTGTAATTCTTTTTACATCTTGTTCTGATTTTATTTTTTAATATTTTTGGCATCTATTTTTAAATTATAATAATTTTTAAATTTAATAGTTTTTTCCCATCGTTACAATTATTTTTCAAATTTCATCTCATTGTTTAAAGAAATTTCAATTTGGTATATCTTTTTATCAAATTGATAATAATAATAATAATAATATTATAATAATGGTACACGGTGTAAATAATTGTTAACAAAATCATTATACTAACAACACAACACGTATAATAGTATCATCATAATAAATTTAACAAAAGACAATAAAACATTCAAAATAAATAAAAAATTATAAAAAAGTCAACACAGGAATAAATAAGTTAGTTATCAAACCTAATTATTATGTCACCTGAATTTTTAGTTATATTAACTATTTTTTTATTATTATGTGTACACAGAATGCCCAAGTAGTATCTTATAAAAAATAATATACTTTAAAATATTATATTCCATACTTTTTTGTCAGCTTCCATATAGAAAATATAAAATAGCTATTCTGAATATGAAGTATAATTTTAATGTGTACCATGTCATATTTATTTTTTATGATTTGTTCTTTAATGTATTAAAATATTTTGTTTTTAGCAAAGTAGATACTAAAATAATTGCAACAATATCTGTACTTGTGAGTGATACACAAGACAAATATTTAATTTGATATAATCCATAAAAAGAGAGACAAAATTGTAACACAAAATAAGGAACTGAATATCTGAATGTCACAATTGGCACTTTATATTCACATTTATATCTTGATAAGGCCATGGATGATCACAACTGGGCTTCAATGGGGACACGATTTTCAGTCGAAAACAAAGTCAGATATGACATGTTAATGTTTCAATAAGTAACTCAAAACCTTGAAAGATCTTGAAAGATTGATTATCATAGAAAATTATGTTAAAATTGCCAAACTTCATGAAAAAGTGTATTACAAATTATACAACAAATAAAATATTAAATCATATTATATAAATAAACGTTGTGTATATTAGAAATTATATAAGGTGCTATAATTTTTTTTAAAATTCAAAAGACTTGGTAAATTGTTTTTGATCATATAGATTTTTTTTACCCCTAAAAGCATGTATATCTTAGAAGTCAGAAAGTTAATGACTATTTTGTTTCCAAACAGAGAACTCTAATACATATAATTTCATTGACATATTTGGGTATAGCAGTAGATAACTAATTTTAACAAGTCATTAGCTTAACAGAGTAAAATGTTATTATATCTGTTGGATATATTAGATCAACTAAAAATAAAATTAATTTATATTATATTAGTGAGATACTTATAAAATAAGCAACTCATTTTATAAAAAATAAATTAATATTAAATTTATTTTTGAATAAAATATTATAATCTATTTTAATAAAAGTTGATGGAAAATTAATGTAATCTATTATTGAGTCGTTATGTGGATACTTAATGTTGTTCCTGTAAGGAGAATGAGACCTAAAGAATCATTGACTGACTTCGTTTCCTTCCTTCCTATCGGGCAGCATACTGAAACCTCAGTTTGCTCCTTGCTTAACGCTACTCCTTCAGATCTCGATCGCTCTATCTTAAGTGGATGCCGAATGGAAGTACCTTTAGAAGGCAGAGTGGATCACGCTTAGGGACGTATTACCTAGTTCTTAATGATAGTTTAGCTTTACTGATATTGATTTGAGCGTTAATGGTTTAGGTGTGTCGGTCGGCCTGCACGAACGTGCTAGACTCGGTTAGCTCGGTCAAGGATGTATTATAAATAAAATTAATTTATAGATAAATAAACAATTTTCTTTTTATAAAATGTTTTTTTTTGTGGAAACGAATTAATCTAGAAATGAAGTTTTATAACATTATTATATATATATATATGTTATGTTTTGAATTGAAGCACAGATGGTCCAGAGGCAAAAGTGGGATTGTGTAGCATGTGCTTGCATTTAATCAATGAATTGAATGGTGGGTTGCACCACCACATGCCCAAACAATCATCTGTGACACTCTGTATGATACTGCCCCATTTTTCACTTCATGCCTTAGCTTTTCTCTGTAATTTCAATTCACATTCACACACTTAATTTATATATTCTTGCCTTTGTCTTAACCGTCCTTGTAGTTTTCTTCCAACCACAACTCACTTTGTCATCTTTTGCCTAATCCATTACAAGCAGCATCACGACAACAAATCAAGCACTCTCAGAATCAGAAAAAGTTATGACCTTGCTTATGCAGAATCATTTTTATTTTAACCCTTCAAAACTCATATCTTGCATCTCTTTCACCACCTCTTTGATTTTCTCAACTTGTTAAAATAATTGTTGTGGTCAAACATAATAATGAGCTCTCATATTTTTCAAGGGCTCTTTGTGCTTTTTCATGTTTGGGTTCATAATTATACCCCACTAATCCCCAAATTTAGGGTAAGAAGTAGGAGTCACATTCATGTCTCCAAGAGAGAAAAGTTTGAGAAATAAAATAAAAACAATGAGTGAGGCTAGCTAGATCCTAATCATCCATGGTTTTACAAATAGAAACCACTTTATCTGAACGAGATATTGTAGTGACAATCCAACAACACTATTATGGTTATTTGAGAACATATGATAATTTGAATGTAGATGACATCTTATCCACCTCAAATCAAAAAAAAAAAAAAAAACTAAAATTTTCAATTATTCCGTGACTTTTTCCCATTTTTTTAGTTTATTGTTTAAAGTTAATTTTATGTATTTCAATTTTCGAATATTTAATGCATACTTTGATTTAATTTTTTTAGATTAAATATGTTTTCCGTCTACATACTATAACACAAAATTAATTTTTATCATAAGTAAACTTTAGAATTCATGAATACTTTTAATAGATAAATTATTAGGATAAGTATTTATTAGTGTTCTTTTAATTTTTTTATAACAAATAAATTTTCAACGTAAAATATATTATATTATATAGTCTATATTAACGAAGAATCTAACATAAAATATTCTAATATCATAATTTATATTGAAATCTTTTTATTATTCTAAAAAAATTACAAGAACTCGTTCCAATAATTTCTTTATTACCAATTGCTAAAAATCTAACATTTTAATTAAAAATAAAAAATAATTTTTTATTTAAATATAGGAAGAAAAACATATTTAACTCTTTAATTTTCTATTCAAATTTTGGTTTCAAAACAAATATAAGTGTACAAACATATGCTTTAAAAAAATCAAAGTATAGTTAAATTTGTACATAAATAAAAAGAAGCAAACGGAAAAACTAAACATAGACCTCTTTTCTTTTCTTTCTTAACCCCTTTCTTTATACTAAATATTGCATTAACCTTTGCCTAAAAAAAGGAAAGACCTACTATAATATTGATGGAGATATACCCTGGAAAACGCATGCATATTAGCTGTCTGTTTTCTTTTTTTAACCATTGACCAATACAAATCAAAATCAATTTATAGGGTCAAAGGATAGTCCCACTAACAAATTACATAAATCTTATTATATATATATGCATTAATTTAATTACAATTATTGTTTAATCAACGTCTATTACCCGTTGTTATGTTCTCTAATATAAAGTTTTCACTTTAAGAAAATTAAGTCTTGACTTAAAATTTTAATATTTTATAGTTATAAACTTAATTTTATAAAATCAAATCTGAACCAAAATTAATTTTATAACATTAAATAGGTTTTACAGCCAGCAAAAATATGCAGAGGTATGTCCTACATGTCATAATGTTTTAATCAAAATTATTAGAAGCCTGAAATATCAATTAAGAGGTAATTGAATGCGAATTCGAAAGAAAAAGCTTGTACTTTTGAGTACATGTCGTTTAGCCCATTAAGCAAATAGGTGAAACCGTGGTTAACATTGTTGTATGATGCACAAAGATTGGTCCTTCATATAGGTGAAAAAGTGCTTCAGAAGTAAAGGCACTTAGCACGTAAAAGCTGCAGACATCAAAGAGGAAAATCTCAGGCATGTTTTGTGACAACCTTTTAGATAAGTTCACTGACACAATGTCATGATGCTTCATATTAATCAGTGTTTGGTTGTTAGACATTATCGTCCAAATCTTACTTCATACATTAATTAAATATGGTGAGAAATGTTTTTATAAATGTTGCAATGATTGTCATGTGTTAATGTAATAAGTAATCTTGTATGCTAGATTTTTTTGATCTGTGTAAAAACATGTTAAATCAGTGAAAAATTATTCAAAAACATAAAATAAATTATATTAACAAAAATTACTCATTTTACCTATGTATTAAAAAATTAAATATGTTTTTTTTATAATATAATATAAAATTGATTTTCATATTAATTCAAACTTTAAACTATTTCTTATTTATAAATATGAAAATAATTAGAATGTCTCCTTTTATATCTAAATGATTGGTAATTGTTTGTTTTCTTTAAAAATTTGTTATTGTTTTAATTGCTGATGTACTATAATTATTTTTTTTTAGTTGATGAAATAAAACATTAAATTGAATCAATTATATATGTAGAAAAATTTATGTCAATCATTTACATATTATTAATATTCGATGATCTAAAATTTGGATTATGAAAAAAAATAAAAATTTGTTATAGTATAAAGATTAAAAACATATTTAATTCTATTAAAAAATTATATATTAAAAAGAAATTACCCATTTTAAATATTAAAAAGAAAATAGATACATTATGTTTGATTAGAATAGTTTAATTATTTATTCAAGGTGAAGGGATGAGAGTTAGGGACAAAATGTATATTCTCCTCTTATGTTAAATCCAATATTTAATTCCTCCAAAAGAAACCCAAATAATTCCATGGTTTAGAATATACAAAAATGGGTAAAGTAAAACAAACACTTGAGTGGTCCTTCCTTTGGAACTTGATTGCATGTGGCATTATTTTGTGTTAGTAATCTTCCTCATAAAATAAAAGTTATCACTATGCCTTCATGTGCTGACAGCATAGCCATAGTATTTATTAAAAGGGACACTTAATTTGTTCCACAAAAAACATAAAGCACTTAATTATTTCAAGTACTGCATTTTTTTCTCTTCAATTTGGGATACCAAATTTTTGTTTTCCTTTACTTTTTTTAGTGTACAAATTTGTTTCAGCTTAAGATTGTGTATATTTTAAAACAATTTATCTCTGAAGAGTTATTTGTTTCCACCCTCTTTCTCTTTATTTTTAACCAAACAAAATAACTTTTTGTTCTTCTCCCCATTTTCTTTCTTCTCATTAGCCTCACCGTTAACTTCCGTACTTAAATGTATTTATGTTACTGATATAAATAAGTTTACTTGAGGCAATTTCCTCTAAAATGATTTTAGCATGTTTATTTGAATAACAAAATTAAACTCAAATCACAACTACATTTTTTTCTCTGTCATACAATATAAAAAAAAAAAAAATCATACTTTGACAATCCTTAAAATTTAATAAATTTTTAATGTGATAAATTTATATATAAATGTATATAATAAAAGAGAAATTTATAATTAAATAATATAATTTTTTTTAATATAATAATATTGGTTTAGGTTGTATAAAAATTATGGGTTCTGAAATTTTCATTACCCAAAAAGAAAAGGTACCATTTGAGTAACTCACATTTAATGGTGGTACAGTAACTAGTTTGTCCAAGTTAGTTGTCATGTTCCGAAATCCCATATCCAAGGGCCAAAGATTCTTGTTATGTTTTTCAAACACCCGTGTTTCAACTAATGCTCTTATTCATGTTTTATCATCCTTTGGATTTGAGACCCTTTTGTCTCATTTGCTCTCTGATGGGGTCACGGACACCATCCTATGCAACTTCCCTAACTCATTCCGTATGATGAATCAGAACTGCCCTCACACTAATCTCTTCATGGTAACACCTGTACTTGAGAGTTTTCAAGGTGTTTGATAACATAGTTTGGTGTAGTCTTTTGAATTTTCTTCCTTTTCATCTCTCTTTCGAAACATGTTTTCCTCTTAGGTAGTGTTGTTTTTAGTTGGGTTGAGTTTGTTTCTTGGAAAGTGAAGGGATTTTCTGGAAAGAAGAAAAGGGGTTGTTTGCTTTAGCCAGAAAGAAGCTGAAGTTGATGTCTTTTTGAGATTTTTTTTCATTCTCTCAGCTTTCACTTAGGAAAAGGAAGGGAAAGGTGGAAAAGGGGAACATGGAGATAGAGCCTTTTGAGAATGAGCATTGTGAGGTAGTTAAGTTCAAGAGCGCAGAAATTTAGGGGAGTCTAGTTGGAGTGTATGGAGAAGGAAGAAAAGAAGAAGACAAAGGGAAGCATTAAGGATAATATGCCAACAGTTTGGTTCTCTCTGAAGAAGTCTTTACACTGCAAATCTGAACCATCTGATGTTCATGACCCCAAAACAAGGAAGCACTTGAGCACAATCTTGACCAAGAGAGCAGGGAGGTCAGGGTGTTCTAGGTCCATAGCAAATCTCAAGGATGTTATCCATGGAAGCAAGAGGCATCTTGATAAGCCACCAAGTTGCAGTCCAAGATCCATAGGGAGCAGTGAGTTCCTCAACCCCATAACTCATGAGGTGATTTTAAGCAACTCAAGGTGTGAGCTGAAGATAACTGGGTATGGAGGCTTCCAAGAAGGGGTTGGCAGTGGTGGCAGCAATGCTGGTGGAGGTAGTGGTGGTTCAACTTTTGTGGGGACTTTGAGGCCAGGGACTCCTGGCCCTGGAGGGCACCCTACAATGCACTACTTTAATCCTTCTTTTAGGACCTCATCCACTCCTCCAAGGAAATCTCCTTTCCTCTTATCAGATAAAGAAGGGTCTGGTCCTCCTGGGCTTCAACCTAGCACTAGGTTGTCTCATGAGACAGATTCTAACGGGTCTTCAACTGTCACTTGCCACAAATGTGGAGAGCAATTCAACAAATGGGATGCTGCTGAAGCTCATCATCTGTCTAAGCATGCTGGTAACAACATTGTTTTCTCTTTTATTTTTCCTACCCAAATATTTATGTTAATCTTGTTTGGTTTCATGGTTGGTTTCTATCTTCATGTTGAAGGTCCACGCTCTATCCTCCTACATGTATATCATGTGCTTGTAACCTTCACTATAGCATTGCCTTTTTCTTTTTTTTCAATTTTTGTGTGACCCTCAAGTTGATTATTCAAACATTCTTCTGACCACAAACTTTCTGGCCACATCTATATCTGATCGACATAGATTTTTATGTTGAGATGAGGAATATTAATTTATAAATCAACATACTTTTTCAGTTGGGACAACAAAACTGTTTTCACTTTTTCCATTACCTTTCCAATTTATAACTATGCTCAGATAGGATTCCCCTGCGGCTTTACCTTAAAAAATCAAAGTGTCTAAGAGAAAGTCTTTCTCTCTCGCTCCAACCCACATAATTCAAAATTGGTTGAAGTGTTTAATGACCTCCAAGTTTGTTGCTGTTTTTGTATTTTCTTTTTACATTTTATAGTATCATATTCATATATTTTGAAGTTTAACAGCAATAAGTTTTGACTTGGCAGTGACTGAACTTGTGGAAGGAGATTCATCAAGGAAAATAGTGGAGATCATATGCAGGACTAGCTGGCTAAAGTCTGAAAACCAGTGTGGTAGAATTGAACGAGTTTTGAAGGTGCACAACATGCAAAAGACTCTTGCAAGATTTGAAGAGTACAGGGAGATGGTGAAGATCAAAGCCAGCAAGCTCCAGAAGAAGCATCCAAGATGTCTGGCTGATGGAAATGAGCTTTTGAGGTTTTATGGCACTACTGTGGCATGCTCTCTAGGCCTTAATGGCTCTTCTAGTCTCTGCCTATCAGAAAAGTGCTGTGTTTGCAGAATCATAAGGAATGGCTTTTCAGCAAAGAAAGAGCTCAAGGGTGGCATTGGAGTCTTCACAACATCCACAAGTGGAAGGGCTTTTGAGTCCATAGAGATTTTTGACGATGAACCATCACTGAGAAAAGCACTCATAGTGTGCAGAGTAATTGCTGGCAGGGTTCACAGGCCACTAGAAAACATTCAGGAAATGGCAGCACAAACAGGATTTGATTCATTGGCTGGGAAAGTTGGTCTATATTCAAACATTGAGGAGCTTTACTTGCTCAATCCTAGAGCTCTTCTTCCTTGCTTTGTGGTGATTTGCAAACCTTGAACCAAAAGGATAAAATCAAAGTCAAAATGCCTTACATGTTGTGTAGTTTTGTAGATTCCCTTATTTTGGCCTTGTGGATGCAGTTTGTAATCTTTTGAAGAATTTTGATTCTTTCCTCCAAGTCAATTCTGCTTCTTCATGTTCATTGTGTGAACCTCCCATTCATACATTTGTAATTTATTTTTTAAATGGTTATGGATATTTTTACATCTGCACTTGGCAACCTTGGGTTCAAGAATCAGAAATAAATACAAGACTTGTAAGATTGTACTAAACCAGATTTAATAATGACCCCTCCAACATTTCTACAAGAATGCAGTTCCCTGCAGGTTCTATGTCGGTGTTACATTAATTGAAAGTCTAAAGAACAGAGCCATTTAAATTTGTAATAACCTAGAAAACCTACTTACCAGATTAAATTTTTCATAGGCTAATTGAAAAGTGTAAGAATCCTAGTTGCATGTTCCATTTAATTAAGTGCTATTGACTTGGACAAAGTAGGAATGAGTCATGCTTGGTTTATTTTAATGTAATCAAAATGTTAGATTCCACAAGTGCCCACTAAATGTGTTTGTTTTGGATTTATTTCTATCAAGTTAAGTAAATATATTAAAGATAATAAACTATGATTTTCTTTTTATCTTTTAATAAAATAACTAATTATTTATGTATAAAACAATAGTTTATTTATAAGATAATTAAGGCAAATAGTTTCATACTATTAAGATAATCCAATGCAAACACACGTTGTATGGGGGTGATGATGCTATTGACCTCTTTAACCTTGTATGTGAACTAAACATGTTGTGTTCCTCAAACTGAGAAGCTCCAACCTTGTACATAAATGACAAGTTGTTCATTTTGTATTTAATGCACACCAAATAAATGGCATGTGACTCTTCTTCCATGGTTTTGGTTCTAGTTGGGAGAGAGGAGATTCTAAACCTAAGGACAAACATAAAATTGGTTTTTAAAAGTGAGATATTCATAGTTGAGGTTTATGCTTTGTCTCTTCTTCACTTTGTGAATTGAAGGGTTTTTTTGTTAATATTTAATGGCCATTTTTGTCTGTTATGCATCCTTCAAGCTTTTTGCATCTTGATGTGAACAGTAATGGCTTAAGATAAGGTCTGGACCCATGTGTCATAACGCAAGGGCAGGTCTCTTTCTTATGTTTCTTTTTACAGGAATGTATAAAATTATCAGATGACAACTGCGTGTCAAATTTGGAAATTTGTTCTCAAATAATATTTTTAAATAAATTATCAACTAAACCCAGGTGCATGTATTTTCTAAAGAGTTAAGTTTAAAAACTGAATTCTCTACTATTTTTTCATTTCTTTTAAAATTAACAAAAGAATAATTTAATAAATTATTAACAAAATAAAATTAACAATAATGACAAATTATATTTTTATATTTTCATTAGGTTTTAAATAATTAACTAAATTAAAAATAATTTTAATAATAAAATAAAATAATATAATATATGAAACTAAGTAATGAAAATTAAAAAATAATAATTATAGAAATGGAAAATACAAGAAGGGAGAGTTGAATTGAGTTTTAATAATTTTTTACAACCTTTTGTTTGTATCGTATGATATTGTGTAATGAGATGATAGTTTTATAGAACATGCGATTTGTCAAAGGGTTTTTTTAATAAGAATTGCGTATGATGAAACTTGTTAGACGCAATTTTAAGTTTAACAAATTCACTTGTTTAAAAGTAGGTCTTTCAAACTTTGTTTTAGCAGAGACTCTCATTTTTTAGATTAGTGCAAATAATAAAAACATGTAATGTAAAAAAAGATAAGAAGAAAGATAAATATACAATACATTTTGATACCGATTCATTTGACACAACTGACTGCGTCAAGTTCTCAATCAACATACTGAATTACATTGACTTACAATATCTTGTTTTTGCATTAAGATGAATCATTTCAAGCCAAGTACTCAATTTCGTTCCAAGACATTGACATACTTGGTTGATTCGAAAGACTTTAGATAAATGAACGTGTCTCTCGACATCATCCAATTTTCATGGGCATAGATAGTGAGTCTCACCATCAAGCATTAAGCATTCACTTAAATAAAAAGAACTTAATCTTAAAAATAAGCATTTAAACATGAATTAAAAATGTGTTACATTGTTCTCCAATCCCAACAATATAGGTTTAGCTACTCATGACAGATGAGTGGCTAAGCACAACAAACATGGATCCATGTATGTTGTATGCCAACTTAGGCTCTCTTCTACCTTTGATTTGCCTCCGTTTCAGTCTATCTTGTAAAGTATCAAGACCTCTCTATTTATAGAGTTTAGTGAGGAACTCCATCAAATTCAACATTCAATTAGCGCAGAGCCAATTCGCTCAAAGAATTGGCTTTCTTCATTTTGAAGGAACCTTTTGGTTTCAAGCATTTTCCGAGCTTCAACGAATTTTTAGGTTTCTCAATCTTGCAGGGATTCACTTCAACCTTAAACCCAAAAAAATATTTTCTTAAGCATAAAGAAATCTTGGGTTTTGGATTCGCTCAAGCCAAGCCTAATGCATTTGAGTTTTTCTTAGTCTTGAAGAAACCTTTTTGGCTCAAGTTAGCTCCAAGCCTCTCTCAAGCGAATTTGGGATTTCTTCACCATGAATGACTCTTTTCGCTCAGTCCTTCTGGATTCGCTCAACCTTCTAAACTCTATAAATTTGATACATCTTTGGCCTTAATCCACTCAACGCATGCCTTGACGCTCAACATTCTTGAGGTTTTTCAATTCATGCTCTCTAGAGTAAATTCTCTTAGCCTTTGTTTCATGCGCTGAGCGGATTGATCATTTTGCTTATCAGTTATTTGTTTGTTTTTTTCCTTCTTTTTTTACAAGATTTCATCAATTTATTTTTCTCTTCTTCCCCTTTTGAGTCAAGTACATTTTGAGGGAAAATGCATTCTTTTTATGATGTTTTATCATCTAATCCATTCATTATGCATATCTAATTTGATATGAAATTTAAGAATTTTTTGCATTTATTAGAAGTCACTCTTGGCTAACCTCATTCAAGTATTCTTTCACACTTAGCTACTTTTGGCTAATATCAAGTACTCTTTTAGAAAAAAAGTCTCTTGTGGCTAACTCGTTAAAAGTATTTTTTTAACAACAACCCCTCTTTAGTTAACGATCGAGTATTCTTTGCCAAAGAGTCACTCCTAGCTAAGATAAAGAAATTATCTAAGTATTTATCAACAAATCACATAGTTTCTCATTAGAGAGGGATAATGTCTTTTGACATATACACAATTTATACATTTTCTTCTAGTTTGCTAAACCCTAAACCCTAAACACGAACAATGTTTTCTATGAAACTTTTTAAGACACAAAAATTTGAGCAGTGTTTCAGTACTTTGCAACGTGTGTCTTTTATATTGTTTTGTTCTTAGTGAATGACTTCAAGTATGCATTGAAGAATATAGTTGTTGCAAATCCTTTTCTAATCGTTGAGCAACTTCAACTCACTTGAATGATTTCCTTGCATCTAATGAGCTTTGACGTAGAAGACGCATTAATTGCACTCTATGCAACTTTAATTGTTCTTCTCTTCTTTATGCAACATCTTGATAGATGAATGTACTTATCTCTTTTTGGACAATGTGCCTATACTTGAATTTGTGTAAAACACTAAGTCATACGAAATAGATATCCTTTCTAAGGTTGACAATGTGTGTGTCAGGAAGTTGTTGAAGAAATTAATTTTAACTCTTTACCTGAGAGATCATTTCACTGAGACTTGAATTTGAATAGAATTTCTTAGTAACATCTCCTACAACGTATACACATATTCGTGAAGTACGATGTTAGCTTAAAACCATGTATGTATCGTCTCTGAGCATATTAATGTTTTATTAGACGTAAAATAAGACAACACAATGTTGTATCATTTAACAAAAGAAACACTTGTATCTTACATAATTTTTTGTTGAACGAATACTATCGTCTTAAAAATAAAGCATGATCATGTTTTATACTTAGTTGTTTTTAGAACTTAATCAAAATGACGAATGTTGGATTTTTCCTTAAAAATAATTTTAAAAAAATGTAAAATAAAATTATTGAATATTTAAATATATTTTAAGAGTAGTTTATAAAAGATATGAAAATGTATTAATAAAAAATATATATATTATTAATTGAAAAAATGTGAAACAATTTTATATGATAAAAATAAAAAAATTGTTTGAAAAATAAAAAAAATTAATATTAATTTAAATTAATTAATATTATGTTGTGTTAGGGATTATTTATATAAATTAAAAATTAAATTAATATATAATTAATAGTGTAATGTATGAATTTGAATTTAGTTCGTTAATATTATCATTATTACTATTATATATATTTTGGGTTAATAAAATTAATACTTAGGTAATATGAAAGTAATATCATAAATATAAAATTTATGTTTGAAATTTGAATTAAATTGTAAGTATTATAAAAAATAGTTTCGATAAATACTATGAATATTTACATTAGTAGAATGAATTGTACATTATCATAACATTATATTGTAATCTTATATAATATATTATATATGTAGTATCGTAATAAAAAATTTAATTTATATTAATAAGCCCAATACACAATAATATTAATTAATTTTAATTTGATATTTATGTATTTATTCTCCAACCCATCTTTTTTATGTTTATTATATGAAAACTTTTATATTATTCTTATTTCTACGTTAGTAATATATTCTTATTTTTATTAATATATTCTAAAATAATGTGTCATCACATAAAATATATAATAAAAGAAAAAAAATGGAAGAAATACATGAATAAAAAAATAATCCAAGACTAAATATAAGGAGATTAAACCTATTTTGGAAAAAGTTCTAATAAATGTTAGGAGCTAAACTACTCTACCAGAGAAACTCCAACCTATTAATTATCCCTAAAGAAGCAAGTTATCTGCATAGTAATTACCCTTAGCAAAAAACTTTAATCTCAGTCTCTTTATAAAAAATCAAACATTTTTTCCATATGCCTTCAATAGACCAATAGATAAGTTAGGTGATATGGTTTTTAAAAAAAGTTATTTAAGAAAAAAAAATCGTAAAATTTGGTAATATGAACATTTTTCTTAGAAATTTGGTAAGATTATTTTGTTCTCCTTCTTATTTATTTTTATAACACCACAACCATTTAGAAGCATTAAACTATTCACAACGAAGTCATGCAGAAACAAATGTTGACATGGTAAATTTATTAGTGTCTTGGGAAGGCCATGAGTACTCTGAGAGCCTGTACCTTGGTGGGGGTTGGTAGTGTCACTTAATTACTGTAACATCTGTACAGCTTTCATTTCTCATGGCACATGCTCCTCATAAATGTCTACTAACCCTCATTACATTTCCCTGCTTTGGAATGGAGGTCATTCAATGAAACTCCTCATATTTCAAATTTTGAAGTCTAGTTTGGTTTCATAAAATTCAATTTGCAAAATCACCCTAGCTTGCTGTTGTTGACTCACAATAAGGCTGCACAAGCCATGCTAAGCATAGGTTTATGAACCATTTTGAAGGCTTCCCTCTTTAATGTTTCAAGCAGACTTTGCAATAAGAGAACAAGGATGCTGTTGGGTAAGAAATTTAAAAAGGGAAGACTTTAATAGAACATTTGTTAGCATGTGCCTAAAAGATGTATTAACACAGGTCAAAGTTACCAAATAGCTCAACCTCTCCAAAAATGTGCTTTCTTAACCCTTTGCCTAAGGCTAATTCTTAACTAATTTTTCTTCATGTAAATGACTTTGGTACCAATCTAGACCAGAAAAATCTATATGTGAAAGTATAATTAGGCCACACCTATTCAGCAGGTTTGCCTCTATTAGCATCTTGTCTTGCCTTCATTTACTCTACAAACTGAATAGGGAGTGACCACTATTGAAGTAGTTGATTCAGATTAAGACATAACTTAAAGTTGTTGGTGTTTTTCAACTCATCACAATCATGGTCTAATTAGTTGTCGTATATATCATGCTTGAAATATTTGGTGTCTGGCCTCTATTTCATTGATAATAATGATGGCTATGAAATGTTGTAGCCAGTATAATAAGGGAGAATAACATACCCAAAATTCAAGGAAGTTGTTGGTTTGGAAGAGGAATACATCATCTATTTGTGTGGCAAAAAAGCTCAATTTTTCAAGTCATGTATTTATGGTATGAAAAACTACAGACTAAACAGGAGGTAAATAACTGTAGTCTAAGCAACATGTAATTGTTTGATAAATTATATCTTCAAGACCATGGTTGTAACTGAACCCCAAATCTTGTAGCTTCTTTGATGAGATCTGAGAGAGAACTTTGTCATAAAGCTTTTCAGTCTTCATGCAGATATTAGAACATGAATAGACTTTGGAAAGAAGAGTAGACAAGTTAGACAGTGTACAACTTTGGCTGCTGCATATGTATCGGCCTTCTGCTTTAGCATGCTCCATTAGGAACATGTGAGCCCTACATATATCTTCAATGTGAACTAAAGCAATTGACCCCATTCTTGCATTTACAGCAGATAATATCCTGAAGTACTCAGTTTCACCTACATTTAAATAAAGCTTCATGTTACCATTACATCAAAAAAATATTGTTTTAAAATGTCTGTTAATAAGAAATGAGAGCCTTTGTTTCTTTGGGATTTTCATTTATAGGTGATGTTTTACTTTTTTTTTTGTTCCATAGTTTTTTGTTGGAATTCTTTCTTATAAAAGTTAAAACTTATGTTCTGATTGGCCTAAATTTGAAGTTCTATGTATGAGTTTTGGTCTATTCTTCTATATTGGTTTGTTCAGGTCTCCTACATTTATGTCAATACAGTGATAATAACTAAAAAAATATTTCTTTTATGTAGAACTTAATGTACAATCTAAAATGGCATTGTTTGTACTTCATGATGCACTTAAAAAAGCAGAGGCACACATTCTTTGAAGAACTTGTCATACAAGATACTTAAGTTCACAAATTCAGGAATTGAATGAAAGTTCTTGAAATAAATATTAAGCATACTAATTGGTCACACATTTTTTCTCTAAGGATTAGCTAAGATATAGTACTTTCCTAATAAAAATTACCTGTTAGAGGGGACAGTAGAACTTTAACACTTGTTGGTACATTAGCAGTGAAGAATGGGCCTGCAACAGTGCTTGTGATTATTGACACAAGATCAATACCGTTATCTTTGGCAAATTGAAATGCTGCATCTTCTGTGAGAAGCTTTGAAAGTGCATAAACCTGCCACCACAGAGAAAGCCCTTTAAGGAATGGAATCAATTGGGTGTAAATTGAAAGTGAAAAACTATTGAAAACATCACTTATTACCCATCCACTTGCTTGTGTATTCACCACATTGTCAGGTTGAATTTGGCAAGATTCATCCACCATAGGTTTCCAGTTTCCACTGCTATCTCTGGCAGTGATGGTACTAATGGAAGATGTGAAGACAACCCTTTTCACAGAATTGGATTTCAAACAAGACTTGAGAAGGTTTATGGTTCCTTTGATAGCAGGGCCAATTATGTTTTCTTGCACAAAAGACTCTGCCAGTTCAATACAAAATATTTTTCAGTTACCATTTTAAAAATTTCAAAAGTGAAAAGTTCTTGTTCTATGTCAGGTTCATTAAAAGCACTATACATTCATGGTATTACCATTGTTTTCTTTCTCACTAACATTGAATTCCATTGAAGCAGCAACATGGAACACACCAACACACCCTTTTACAGCTTCATCGAAGCTTCCTTCTTCATTCAAATCCGCTTGGAAGAATCTCAATTGGTCACCACCACCCTTCCACAGAGACAGAAGATGCAGTGACTTTGCTTTTACATATCCACAAGAAAGTGAAGAATTGATCATAATTAACATATACAAATATTTGTATTAGACAATATCAAACATATAATAAGAAAGAATTCGATTTTGAGTTTCATTAGCCCATAGATACTACAAAAACCGTTGATCCTGAATGTCTGTTATTTTACTTTTTGTGTTTCCCTCTAAAAATAGAATGTTTTTTGCATACAAAAGAAACATAGATCTTTGATTAAAGGAATCATCTCTTTTCATGGTAGGAAGATGAAACATCTTATTAGTATAAATCACAATATAAATAAATATATTGAATTATGGGGCAAACCACTTCAATAATGTATTAAACTTCCTGGGTTAATTACTCCTTAAGATTGGTATGGTGAGATGGTATGAACATTTTGGTTTAACAATAAAATGAAACAGTGATTTTGGAAAACTTAATAATGGGTTTGTAGACTAAAGTCCAACACTAAAGGGCTCAAAGTAGTTTAGAAAGGGCAAATTCTTTCTGCACCTTCATAGATTTCTTCTGCACCTCATAAACATAAAAAAAAATTCATTTGTCCTTTTTGGGTAGGTCATTTTTTTTTCTAAATTGTTTTTTTGGATTGTACAGTGTTAAAGATATCTTTTATTTAAGGATTGCATAATTTAAAAAGTCATTTTTTCCATAAAAATCTTTTAAATTACACAATCTTAAAGTCATTTTTTTTATAAAAAAACTTTTGGATTACACTATTCTAAATTATACTATCTAGAAGAAAAAAGAATTTTAGATTATGTAGTTTAAAAGTATTTTTTAAAGAAAAAAATGACTATTATCTAAAAGTAAAAAATTACTTTTAAATTGTGCAACCAAAAGATTTTCAAATTGCATAATGCAAAATTATTTTTAACTTTTGTATTGCTTAATTTAAAAAAAAAAATGAAATAAAATTTTGTATGTTTATGAGAGTGTAGGATGAAGATCGATGAAGAATTGGCCTCAGCAAAGAGACCAATAATGGGCTTCTAGGAGACCAATAATTAATGGAACAAAATAGAGACCAGTAATGTTAAATGAAAAGAAAAATAAATGTTTTGCCTTCACTATAATAACAATTTTTTTAAATATTATGAAAAATAAAAATTAAGGCATTAAAATTATGCTAATTTATTATATTATTTATTTTATTTAAAATAATATTAAATTGGAGAATACTTATTCAAATGAAAATTTAATTATCTCCTCTCTGCTTCTAAAAAATTCAATTCTTACACATATTTCTAGAAACACACAGATTGTATCTCGATATCTGACAATCATAATCTTTTCAAAAAAAGTAGCATTATTGATTTCTAGATAACTCCGAGAGAATATGATTTTAAGGAAATTTGTGTGCGTTTGAGCAATTTTTTAGCTAAACACTAAGCTTGGAAATTATATAATTCTCATATAATTTTTATAATAGGTAAAACTTAAAAACCATTAAGTATTATTTTAGAAACTAAAATAACGATTTAAAAAATAAAATTGTTGCATCCTAAGTAACTTTCTGTAATTATAAGCACCTTATGAGATGGAAAATGAAAAATTCTAGAACTTTGGCCATTTGAATATGAGAGAACTCACACATCACCGTTTAAATTCTAAAATCTTCCATTACTAATTAACATGTTCAGTTCTCACCCTTTTCTTCTTGGCTTCAGTTGATAAAATCTTTTACTATAATGAATCAGTGACAGTAACAAGCATTAAATTTGACCCTTTACTACAAAAATGGAGAAAAACTGATCAAAAACAAAACTTGTGTTTGAAAAATTGACTTCTGTCAAAATCTACCATACGTCATGAATCATGGTTCTCTATCATGAACAATCAAATTCTTCTGATATCACCTCTCACAAATTCAAAATCAAAGATTATGGAAAATACAAAAAGTAACCTGTAATATTCTATGTAATATATATAAGTGAATGATACTATCTCTATATCAGTGAATGAGTTTTTAAAGTAAATTCATTCATTCCTTATTTATCCTAATGAAATAACTTGTGTTTCAACCAATAATTTTCTCACGATAAGTTCTAGTTCTTTCTCTTGTACTAGTTTAATTTTGGAAGAACAGAAAAAGATTAGAGAAGAATACTAACCAGGATCTCTAACAGTGGCATGAACTGTGCAACCCTTTTGAAGAAGAGCTTCCACTAACCATGAGCCAATATACCCTGTGGAACCTGTGACACAGTATTTGGCTCTAGGAGCAACTTCTCCTTTGTTTTTCACCATCTTCAGCACTTCCTCCATTCCCTTTTTTACTCTTCAAACCCTTGCAAACTAAACCACCCTGATGGAAGGAATCCTTTATATGAAAGAGCATATGGTAAGGTAAAGTGTTTGATCTATATTGATTCTCTATTTAATAATGTAACTATCATTATAAATAGTATATAGGTAGTAGGCAAGCACCAAGCACACAAGTAGGCAAGTGCTGTAAAATAAATAAGACAAAATCATCCCTTTTAGCATTAATAGGCATGTTTCAAAAAACCCTTTTTCTATAATAACTTTTCTACTGTCTAAAATTACTTTTTATGCATATTTTTCACTAAAAAAAATCATCAAATAAAAATTAAAAATTTAGAAACTATTTTAAAACTAAAAAAAAATTAATTTCTAAATTAATTTTTATTATTATTAAATAGTTTCTAATTTAGTATCTAATTAGCAAATAAGATTTTAACTATAATTATTTAGATTCTAAATTTGATAGAAAAAACATTGATTGTTAATTAAATATCAATTTAAAAACCATTTAATAATAATAAAAACTAATTTAGTTACTATAGCAACTAATTATTTTTTTCTTTAAAATTAGTTTCTATTTCATGATATTTTTTTTAGTGATTTATAGAAACGGATGATTTTTAATTTATATATTCTAATTAGTTTTAGTTTATAAAAATGTTTACTGAAAAATACTCTAGCATGTTTTTAAAATGAGAGTTGTTCATAAAAAAAATTAAAATAAAAATTAATTTTAAAAATTAAAATAATTAATTTTATAATGAGTAAATTAAAGATTATTTTATAATTAAAAAATTATTAATATTTAAAATAATTTTTATTATTAATAAAAATATTATAAAATAATTTTTAAATTAATATTTAATTATTAAAATTTTATTTATTAGTTACTTATATTTCAAATTAATCTTTTTTATTAATTTAAAATTTAAAATATTAGTAGTAAAATTTTAATAACTAATTTAAATATCAATTTAAAAATTATTTTATAATATTTTTATTAATAATAAAAATCGTTTTAAATATTAATAATTTTTAATATCGAAATAATATTTAAATTAATTATATAGTAATTAATATTTTTAGTTTCTAAATTTAATTATTATTTATTAATTTTTTATAATAATAATTTAAAAATTAAAAAAAATATTATTTTTATCATAGAAAAATGAAAAGATGGGTTACATTTTCAATCAACCTTTTGATCATTAGATGCATATGGTGTTTTCCATCTTTCAAATATCATGACTATGATGTGATGATATGTATTGAGACCAAAATGTGATTTAAATGGAAATGAAGTGATATCAATATTTTTTTCTTTTATCGACAAAGAAAAAAATTTCATTATGTAACATACATACTCTTCATGAATTTTGTAACTGCGATTGACCCATTTTTGTTTTCTTTTTCTTTTATAGACTAATTTTATTAATCACATATATAAATGTAATAGAAATGGCTAGACTTCATACTACAGGAAAAGAAAATTCGAGAACTCTTTAGCAGGATCTGAGCCTTACAAATTTTCAGTAAGTTTACTAGACACATCCTTGAAGAAAAAGAAAATTACAATAAATTTTATTCATAAAATTAAATAAATAATAATAACAATAATAATAACTTAAAAAATAAATACATAATAATATAATTAACTTTTATTTTTTGAAGTTTTAGGATATCAACATAACCGGCAAAGTTACTCCTTCTATTCAAATTGTTTTAAAATTATCGCATATTAGTTGAATTGAAGTTAATGTTAATGGTGTAAATAGAGATTGTTCGTTCAAGAGATACGGTTTGTTCAGAAATTTTTAAAGGTAGTCGGAGTAATTATATTGGTAACTTTTTTATTTATTGTGTAACTCTACTTTTTTGTTTATGTCAAATTTTTCTCTCTCCTTAGGTTCTTCCTTAAAATCTGGTGAGAAAATGGAGTTTAAAATATTACATGTCTTTCATAGGAAATTATTAAACTAAAAAAACTATAAATCTTAGGAAGAAGAATTATTGTGTATCTTATTCTTTTTTATGATATAGTTTATGTAATAACATATGTTTGATGAATTTTAAAGTTTCTTAGTCTATATGAAATGTCAAAGTTTATAATAATCTCTAATAAAGATTTTATAATAATAATTCTTAAAAGAAAATGTAAAACTCACATTTATGTATAATTTAATTAGAAATAACTAGTAGATTTTATAAAAAAAAATATGATGTTCTAACTATACACAACCATATAAAGAAAAATGAAGACTTACGGTTTATTTATGAACTTATTTATAAATATAGGTTTAATGAAATTTTTGTTTATCTTTATAAGTCCAATCAAAATGATAACTCTGTGATAAAAGAATGTATAAGACATATTCGGAAAGACTATCAACTCATCATAATATAATTCATCCCAATCCAATAGTTATGTTAATTTATATTTAGTCAAATAAGTTATTTATGTATGTTTACTTCAGTTACTATAAGAAAATTAATAAACAAAAAATAATTTTAAAAATAAAAATAAATAAATTAAATTATATATTATTTTAAAGATTAATAAAATTATTAATATTTAAAAAATATATTTAATTAAATATTAATTTAAAAATTATTTATTTATAAATAAAAAATAATTTAAATATTAATATTTTTATTTTTAAAATAATATTTAATTTAGTTAATTTAATAGTTAGTTAAAATTAGTTTTTTATTTAATATTTTTTTAGTGGAATAATTTTTTTTAATAACTGGATATACTTAATATTTGTATTGAAAATTTGTTGTATTAAGTTAAAGATAATAATGAAATAATGAACGGTAATAGTGGAATAATGATGATAGTGGTAGAGACCAGAATAACAATTATAAAATTATATTATCAATAATGTGTTGGTTGAATATAAAAATGTTAAACAGCATAACCGGTGGTTATGACAGAAAAATAAAGTTCCCACTAAGAACCATGTGGTGGTGAAAGCAAAAAAGTCTTTCAATATATTTTTATTTATTTTGGAATCAAATTTTGAATTTAGGTGTTGGACCAGAGCGCTCAGAGCTCAACACTTGGAGGTCGGAACTCAGCACTTGTCATAGACAGGTCAGCTCGACTTTTGGTTCTGGTTGGCAAGTCATGTGATGGGATCCCAAATGTATGTATTAACCTTTTTAGTAGGTTTACTGCAACCTTTCGTACACAAGGCCTAGTGACCAACAAGGGGTATTTATGGACCTAGGGGTGTGCTTAGTGTGCATGAGGTCTAACTCAAGTAAAACATTTTCTTTTAAACCTAAGCCCATGTGTGTTAGGTCACGTAAAAGCTTAAGTTGCATGTATGATGCGTAGCGCCACGTTGAGGGTGCCTACGTAAACAGACTGGACCCTTGATGCTGGTACATGAATTGATACCCTGGTGGTTATTCTGTTATGATTTTATGCACTCCAAGGAGGAAAGATTTTGTTCGGTTGCATCTCCAAGAGAGGGTGCCCTTGAACAAAATATTTTCTTGTTAAGTATGCTTTTCAGTTGAGATTATATTCTCGTGAGGAAAAGCTGTTACAAGAGATAAACTATTAAAATGGACTTGAGATCCCAGGTAAAGGTACGCCGTTTCTAAGACTAACACTAATTACTTCTTGTTTCTTATAAGCCCTGTACTTACTTGATCGTCGGAGTGCAATCAACGGGTAGGGCCCCCTCTGTCTCAACGAAGCCGCGTTCCAACGAAACAAAAGGAAGAACAAATTCCAACAGAGATAGACAGAGCCAGAGCTTGTCACTAGGATCAACCGACGAGCATGTCAACCGACATGAACATTTGGTGCCCACTGTGGGGCCTGATAAAACCAAGTCCTACCCGTAGTTAAGTTGAAGTTCCTGGACGTAATTGTTGGGTCTATTAATGTCTAAGTTCAAGAGGGGAGGGGTGAATTGAACATATAAAATTTTCGCAAGCACAAACTGTTTTCAGTATATCAGAGGTAAAAGAACAGATTGATTAGAATGAACAAATTGATTCTTCAAAACTGTCTAACACAAACAGAACTGCACCAGATTGGGATTAAGGCCAGATAGTGAAAGATAGCTAAATCAGATTGGTTCACTTTTAACAGTTTTGAAGAACACACACTATACCAAAAGAACAATCAAATTTATTCAACACAAAGCTTTAAGGACAATGAATCTTTTACATAAATTTTATGAAGAAACCTATTAGTTCTTAATTCAATTGCAAACTTATATTTAAAAGCTTTGTTTATGATTAGAGAACTTTTCCAGATTAAGAAGAACAGTTTTTATTAAGCCCAGAATTAACAGATTTGATTTCAAATGAACAGATTTCGTTCTTGACAGAATTAAGCAAAACCAGAAACAAGTGCAGGGATGAGAAGAGAAACACAAGAGTTTTTATACTGGTTCACTCATCAAGAGCTACGTCCAGTTCACCTTACTCCAAGGTGGAATCCACTAAAACAGATACAATCAATTACAACATACACAGCAGTTCTTGAACCCTACAAGAACTTCAACAAACACTGCTGAAAAACACTATTCCGGCACACTTTGCACTCCAAGAAACCCTATCAAGAGTGACTAACACTTATACCTATTACAAGAATGAATAAGGGAAAGATTACACCTGAAATTGTGTTGCAAGAACATAAACCAGTTGTTCTATTTGCTCCAAGA